>Ga0193725_1000128_pt1 | contig 25240 bp, 21 predicted proteins | sample H2a2metaG_FD_143058 | JGI IMG/M metagenome (GOLD analysis project Ga0193725, IMG submission 143058) | Soil microbial communities from a riparian zone of the East river system, Colorado, United States - H2a2 | ecosystem: Environmental > Terrestrial > Soil > Riparian zone | place: USA: East River... | reverse complement strand
GGTGTGCCCCTGGTCGCCGATCTCCCACCACGCCTGACGGAGATCCACCGAAGCGGGGATGGCCGCCACCGCGCCGAGCGCTCCCGCGGCCATCGCGTCTTCGTACTTCCAGTCCTTCTCGGTGTCCCGCGAAGGGACCAGGTTGCAGATGCGGCTCGCCGGGGTCGCGCGCGTCCTCGGCGCGCTCGGGGCTCGTCGCGTGGTCTTGGTTTTTCTCGCCATGGTCAGCCTCCGTCGGTCGAACGAGAGTGACCGCTCGCACGGTCCATCGTTACTCTCGTCTCCGGCCGTGGAGGTGTCAAGGCCGATCTGCCCCTATTGTTGGTATTTCGCGGCTATTGTGTGTTTTCGCCGCGCCCCTTCTCGACGAGCTGCTCCAGCGCTTCGTAGGGCTGGGCGCCGACCACGCCGAACCGTCCCACCACGAACGTCGGCACCCCGGTGATTCCGTACTGGCGCGAGAGCTTCCAGTCCTCGTCGACCGCGTCCTTGAACGTGCGCTTGTCCAGGACTTCACGCGCGGCTTCCACCGACAGGCCCGCGCTCTTGACGACGTCGAGCATGGTCTCGGTGTCGGAGATGTCGCGCGCTTCGACGAAGTAGGCCCGGAAGAACGCGTCGTGGAGAACTTCGCCGCCCGGCTGGGTGTCGGCCCACTTGCCAAGCTCCTGGGCCAGCCGGCTGTTGTAGGTCATGGTGCGGTCTCCGTAGGGGAGACCTTCGGCGACCATCCGCGCTTTCATCTGCTCGTGGCGCGCCTTGCGGTCCTCGTCGCGTCCGCCGAATAGCCCGGCCAGCGCGCGACCCTCCGCCGGCGTTTCCGGGTGCAGCGGGAAGTGCACCCACTCGATCTTCACGTTGTGCTCGGTCCGGAGCTTCTCAATACGCACGGTACTGAGATAGCACCAGGGTCAGACGTAGTCGGAGAACACCTGCATGGTGATGGGTTCAGCCATGACGATCCTCCTGTTCATGGGGACCTCGACGTCCCCCAAACCGATTTCGATCATTGAAGAGTTCGGCTCGCCGCGCAGACGCGGCTCACCTCACACTGCCACTCCCCAGGCGATGGCGTTGCGTAGGAGCGTGGTGAACGCGTCGGTTTCCCACGAGCCGCGGAACGTCAGAGGCGTGGTGTCGGTGGGATCGGGCGTACGGGCCGCGCGGATGGCGGGATTGTGGCAGTGACCGAGGGCGACGTAGGCGACGGCGCCGCGGCCGACGTCGCGCGTGTAACCGAGCACGCGGGTCCGGCCGTCGGGCTGGAGCGACGTGTCTTTCGGGTAGAGCGTGCCGATCGTCGGCGACGTGGCGCCGGGGCCATAGTCCGCCGTCAGCAGAACGCGCGTCGACTGCGGGTGCTGAAGCTCGATGAAGTACGGCTCATCCTCGACGTCGAACCCCGCGCCGAGCCCTTGGGTCAGCGGATGCTCACCGTCCTTCACGTCGACGTGGATCTTCTGGATCGGCGGGTGCGTGAGGAAGTAACTGCCGAGCAGCGCGTGGTGCTCGGTCTTCACGGTGCGGCGCTGGCGCGCGCCCTCCACCCGCTCGGCGCGCCCGCCGCTGATCCCGTGCAGGCCGAGCCAGTGTCCGCCCGCTTCGAGCCATCCCTGCATGACCTTGCACTGCGAGGCGTCGGGAAACGGTCCGGCCACGTACGTGATCAGCAGCCGGCTCACCGGCAGCCAGCGCTCCACGTCGGCGAAGTCGTTGGCCACGGACGCGGTCACGTCCCCCTCGGCCAGCAGCGAGAGCAGGCGCAGGCGGGCGTAGTCGTGGTCGTGACCGGCCTGGGAGCCCGGCGGAAAGCCACCGGCGATGAGATGGGCGCGGCGGGCGGTCGTCTCTGCCATGGAATCACCTCGCGCGTGTGAGCATCGCACAGGTTTAGAATCCCGGCCATGACCACGCCCGACCGGATCGACACCGCGCGCGCCGCCCTGATCGTCTACGACGCCTGCCGCCGGGCGCTCACGCCCGCCGATGCGACACGGCGCGCGGCGATGAGGCCGGTCCTCGACGCCTGGGTCGCGCTGATCGGCGCGTGTCGGGCGCGCGCGATGCCGATCGTCTACACGACTCCGGTCAGCCGCGCCGATCGCTCCGACGTGGTGCTGTTGCCCACCGACCTCAGCGTGGAGACCGGTGTGCCATCGCTCACCAACGGTGTCGAGGGCACGCCGGAGGCCGGCTTCCCCGACGAGATCGCCCCGCGCGCCGAGGACTACGTGTTCCTCAAGCGCCGTCCCAGCGCGTTCTACGGAACCGGCCTGGCCGAGCTGCTGCGCTTCCTGCGTCGCGGCGCGATCGTGATCGGCGGCGGCGCGACCAATCGCGGCGTCGAGACCAGCGTGCGCGAGGCCTTCAACATGGACCTCGACACCGTGGTCGTCCGCGAATGCTGCTGGAGCGGCGACGCCGCCGCCCAGGCGTGGAGCCTGGACAAATCGATGAAGATGTACGCGCGCGTCCGCACCCTCGAACAGACCGTGGCCATGCTCGGATGAGGTGAATGATGCCGACGAAGCTCTCGTCAGCCCAGGTCGAACGTTACGCGCGAGACGGATTCCTCTCTCCCGTCGCCGCGCTCACACCCGATGAGGCGGCCGACTGCCGTGGAAAGCTCGACGCGTTCGAGCGGGCCGTCGGTGGCCCGCTCACCGCGCCCGGAATCGACGAGCCCTACCGGTCGCGCACCCACGTGCTGCTGGCCTGGGTGCACGGGCTCGTCTCGCACCCGGCGATCCTCGACGCCGTCTCCGATCTGATCGGCCCGGACATCCTCGTGTACGCGTCGACCTGGTTCATCAAGGAGCCGGAGAGTCCGGCGATCGCGGCCTGGCACCAGGACGCCACGTACTTCGGCCTGCGCCCGCACGTGCACGTGACCGCGTGGCTCGCGCTGACCGACGCGACGGCGGACAACGGGTGTATGGAATTCCTGCCCGGTAGTTACCGTCGCGGGCAGCTGCCGCATCGCGCGGGCGTGGTCGCGGCCAGCGTGAATCGCGCGGGTCAGGCCGTCACCCTCGAGGTCGACGACGCGCCCGCGGTGCACGCGCCGCTGCGGGCCGGCGAATTCTCGCTGCACCACACGCTGTGTCTGCACCGCTCGCAGCCGAACCGATCGGCCGGCCGCCGCGTCGGCTTGGCCATCAGCTACATCCCGACCTCGGCGCAACACGTCGGGGTCAAGCACAAGATGCCGGCCATGCTCGTCCGCGGCGTCGACACGTACGGCCATTTCAAGCCCGACCCCGCTCCGAAGGCCGACTTCGACGACGCGGCCCGCGCCGCCTACAAGCGCTCCTACGAGGGCTACAAGGCTTCGTACGCCGAGCAAGTCGAGCTGGAGGCGCGCTGATGGCGACGCGTGGCGCACTGACCGGCATCCGCGTGATCGAGCTGGCCGACGAGCAGGCGGAGTATTGCGGGCTGACGCTGGCGGGGCTCGGCGCCGACGTGATCAAGGTGGAGCCGCCGGGCGGCTCCCCCACGCGCCGGATCGGCCCCTTCTATCAGGACCGTGAGGATCCGGAGGGCTCGCTGTTCTTCTGGCAGTACAACCGCGGCAAGCGCTCGATCGTGCTCGACCTGCATCAGCCCGGTGACCGCCAGCGCTTCCACGCGCTGGTCGCCGGCGCGGACGTCTTGCTGGAGTCGACGCCGCGGGGCGAGCTCGACGGCCTGGGCCTGGGCGCGGACGCGCTGATGAAGGAGTTCCCCGCCCTGATCGTGGCGCGCGTGTCTCCGTTCGGCGACAGCGGCCCGTGGGCAGACTTCAAGGCGTCCGATCTGATACACCTCGCGCTGGGCGGCGTGATGATGAACTGCGGCTACGATCCCGCCCCCGGCGGCGCCTACGATCTCCCGCCCATCGCGCCCCAGATGTGGCATGCGTATCACGTGGCCGGCGAGCAGCTTGCCTTCACGATCATCGCCGCGCTGCTCTACCGCTTCCGGACCGGGATGGGCCAGAAGCTCTCGTGCGCGGTCCACGAGGCGGTGGCGAAGTCGACCGAGGTCGACCTGATGACGTGGGTGATGCGGCGGTCTCTCGTTCAGCGCCAGACCTGCCGTCACGCGCGCGAGGGCGTCACCCCGCATCCGTCGATCGTGCACACCAAGGACGGCCGCTGGGTGATGGCGAACCTCGGCACGCGCCCGGGCGAGACCAAGCAGCTCGTCGCATTGCTGGAGAAATACGGCATGGACGCAGGCCTCGATCCCGACAGCGGAGCGGCGCCGACGAGCGGACGCTACGTCCCCGGCACCGGCCCCAGCACGGCGAAGCGTGACCTGCCGATGGAGGCCGTGCAGCGCTTCGTCCGCGCATTCACCTACGAGAACGTGCCGTGGCGCGAAGCCCAGGAGGCGGGGATGCTGTGGGCCCCCCTGCGCAAGCCGCACGAGAACGCGCTCGACCCGCACTGGCTCAAGCGCCAGAGCTGCACCGACGTCGAGCACCCCGAGCTTGGCCGGTCCTTCCGTTACGCGACGAGCAAGTGGCTGGCGACGGGGACCTCGTGGTCCGTGGGACGCCGCGCGCCGCTGTTGAACGAGGACGCGGCGACGGTGATGCGGGTGGGGGAGCGCGATCTTCCGACGATCGCTCCCGCCGCACGTCCACCCGTCAACGAACAACTCTCGCCGCGCGGCAAGCCGTTCCCGCTGAGCGGGATCCGCATCCTGGACTTCACGTGGTTCCTCGCCTCCGCCGGCGGCACGCGGTTCCTCGCCGCCTTCGGCGCCGAGAGCATCAAGGTCGAGTTGAAGAGTCACCCGGACACGCGCATGGCGGCCATGGCCCCCGTCGGCGGCCGCGCCGCGCGCGACCAGGCGACGGCGCCGCTGCCCGGCGTGACCGATCCCGACATGGGCGGGCAGTTCAACAACAAGAACCCGGGCAAGCGCGGCATCTCGCTGAACGTGCGCCATCCCAAGGGACTCGAGATCGCGCGGCGTCTGGTCGCGATGTCCGACATCGTCGCCGAGGGGTTTTCCCCGGGCGTGCTCGACAACTGGGGCCTCGGCTACGACGCGATGCGCGCGATCAAGCCGGACATCATCTACGTCCAGCAATCGGGGATGGGAGCGCAGGGCACGTACGGACGCTTCCGCACGGTGGGCCCCGTCGCGAACTCGTTCTCGGGTCTGTCCGAGATGTCGGGACTGCCGGAGCCGGCCATGCCCGCGGGCTGGGGCTATTCGTACCTGGACTGGATGGGCGCGTACAGCTTCGCGCTCGCCATGCTGTCAGCGCTCTTCCATCGCGAGCGCACGGGCGAAGGCCAATGGGTCGACGCCTCGCAGGCCGAGGTCGGACTCCTCATCAGCGGCACGGCCATCCTCGACTGGTCGGCGAACGACCGCATCTGGTCACGCTACGGCAATCGCTCTCCGTACAAGCCGGCCGCTCCCCACGGCGCGTATCCGTCGGCCGGTGTAGATCGGTGGCTGGCCATCGCGTGCTTCACGGACGCCGAATGGCGCGCGCTCACGGAGGTCGCGGCACATCGGGAGTGGGCCAACGAGGTTCAGTTCAAGGATCTCGCGTCGCGTCTGCGGAATCAGGATGCGCTGGATGCGCTGGTCTCCGGCTGGACGAAATCGCGCGACGGCTACGAGACCATGATGGCGCTCCAGCGCGCCGGTGTTCCCGCCGGAGTGTGTCAGACCGCGGGCGACCGCTGCGACAACGACCCGCAGCTCAAGGCGCTCGAGTGGCTGACCGAAGTCACCGGCACCAAGATCGGCCGCTGGCCGCTCGCCGAGATCCCGATCAAGATGAGCGAGAGCCCCGCCTACATCGGCGGCCGCATCGACCGCGGCGCTCCCTGCTACGGCGAAGACAACGAGTACGTCTACGGCGAGCTCCTCGGCATGTCGACGCAGGAGATCAAGACGCTCGCGGAAGAGGGTGTGATCTGACGGGATGAGTCCGTCGGCCCCGGGGGATCGCGTCGCTAACAGGCGGAGCGCGTGGAACGGGATGTCGAATTACCGATCAGCAGGGTGCCGGGGCGCGACTGTGTATGTAGCCGATCGCACGACCACCGGCCGGATTCTATTAGGGCTGCTAGGAGATCGTTGAGAACGGACATGGTGGGCCCCTGACCAGTCGGTTTGCGTTTCGGAAACTACCCGAGTCTTGCTATTGTTCACGCGTGCCGTCTGGTCCGAGTCGGCCTTGCCGTCTCGTGAGGAAGACGTCCGGCGGGCTCTCATTGGCGGCCTGAGGAGGACACAAATGCGATCTCTGAATCCGGCCATGGTGGCTGGTATTGTCGGCGCGCTGTCGGCGCTCGTCATTATGACTCTTGTTCTCGCCAAAGTGCCTCCGATTGTCATAGCACTCTTGGTGGTTCCAGCGGCAGTCGGTGGCGTCGTAGCATTATCGGTTCGCCAGTTGACAGCGTGGCGAGAAATCACACAGCGCCGGGCCGTGTTGCTCTTGCAAGCCGCCGGGGCGCTCCTCACCGGCCGCTTAATAACTGGCCTAAGCCTGGCAGCCCTGCAGGCGAGTGGTTCGATTACCGCGTCGGAGACGTCTGACTCCGTCCGGATCGCCATCGAATACGCGCTCGGATCTCGAAGTGGCGTCGCGTGGGACATTGCAAGCGCACTGCTCGGTCTCGCATTCATCATGGCATCGGTTTGGATTGCTCGATCGCCAAATGCACTCTTCCACACGGCCACCTCTCAGACGGCATCCGTCTCCACGTTCCAGCTCGATCCGGCTCCGATAACCCAATCGCAGCTGGACCGTGCACGAGCCTATAAGACTTACGACTCGGATCTGCCTCCCCGGACAGAGTACTGGGTTGGACGCGAAGCGGAGCTTCAGCTCGCCAGACAACTCCAACGGGGTGTCCTAACGATCACTGGCATCGGCGGCCAGGGCAAGTCTTATCTCGCCGCGAAGATCCTTGAGGCGTGGCGCGCAAGCCATCCGTTTGGATTCTGGGACTGGCGAGATTGCCGCGAGTTGGGCGACCGTGTTGAGAGACAGTTAATATCAATCATCGAGCGCATTACCGCTGGTGAGATAGCACCACATACGTTGACCGGAGCTGATTCTGCAACCCTGACGCGGCTCTTCTTCCGACTGACGAGGGGTACGTCCGGCGCCATTGTCCTCGACAACGTTGACCACTACATCAACGTAGACCAAGGCACTTTCATTAGCGGCGTGGATGCCCTCGTACGTCAGGCGCTCCGCGCTCACACTGACTTCCTTATCGTCCTAACGTGTCGGCCACGAATCAGCTACCCAGACATCACATTCAGAGAGGTTCCACTGCGCGGCTTATCCTTAGAAGAGACCGGCGCCCTCTTCCATGTAAAACGGGCAGATCTGAGAAACCTTCCTGACCCCGCGGCGACGATCGCCAGGATACATGCACATACTCGAGGCCATCCGTTCTGGCTGAATGTCATTGCCACGCAAATCCAGCGCATGCCGCATAAGTCGGCGGAGATTCTCGAAGAATTGACTGCACCGACGGACAATGATCAGCTCGTCGCCATGCTGCGCCCTGTATGGCACGGGCTGAACGAGAACCAAAAACACATACTGCATATTATGAGTGAATTGCCAAAGGCTGAGCATCGTGAGCGTCTTGAACTGTACGCTCTTACGGAGATACCTTCAGCAAACCAGTTCTCACGCGCCTTTCGCGGACTGGATGCCCTGGGTCTGGTAGTACGAAAAGAAGAGGCCGATCTCGAAACACGCTATGAAATACACCCAGTCGTCCGTCAGTTCATCAATCAGGAGTTTCCGTCGGCCCGCCAGCGCATTCCGTATATGAAAGCTATCCTGCTGGGCTGTAACGAATACATCGGCCGCGTGATCGACAGCGAGAAACGGAACACCATCGCTAGCGTCGAAACACTCGAATACGCTGCCATAGCCGCTGAGATGCAACTTCGTAGCGGAGAGACGATGGAAGGGATCAAGAGTATTGGAGAGATCCACGATCCATTCATCGCGAAAGGGCTGGCGCAGGAGATCTTGCGGTTGGCTGAGTCAGCATTCGCTGATATCGATTGGGATGATCCCCGCATTCGCGATACTCCGGAGTTTCATTCATTTGTCACAGACATTGTTGTGACGCTTATTGAGAATAGCCGAGAAGCGTCGGCTCGTCAGTTAATCGCACGCTACGCGGCGGTCGTCATGCGGGGTACAGCGACGTACGTGTCATGGTGCGCGACTATGAGCCAGTGCGAGTGGATGTTGGGACGACACGAGGAAGCGATCGCGTGGGGCCGCGAGGGGCACATACTCAAGGAGACATCTAAGATGGATACGCAAGCGGACGCCAGGCAGTATCTGAATCTGGCGCTTCGCGACTCGGGCCGGGTCGAAGAGGCTTTTGCTTACTTCCTCGGTGGAAACTCAGTGGCTGATGTGCTGGAGATGGATCACAGAACAGCACAGCGGGGCGCCCCCTTTTACGGAAATATTGGCCGATGCCTGTACTTGCTCGGCCGCTTTCGAGATGCGACCTTATGCTATGCGCGCTCCGCGGACCTGCTATATGATGAGATCGAGATGAATCCGATTCTTAACCAGGGCTGGGCGGGTCTATGGATCGGCGATGTGTGCCTCAAGGAAAGCAGGTCTGACTTGGCTGTGCTCTTTTACCATGACTGCAAGAACGTATGGTCAGTGCGAGCGCCATTGCTCCTACAGAATCTCGAGAGGAGCCTTGCTGGCGCTCCGGACGCAGTCAGCAGTAAGGTGTCATCCATAGACGTCGACGTTCGCCTTCAGTGCCGTGCTCAGGTTCGTGAGTGGCTTAGCAGCCCGTGATGAAAGTTGAGAGATTGATCGCCCCAACGACGGTGGGACTGTACTCTGCGGTCCATAGCGATGGGAATCCGAAGAGCGCGTAAGTCCCGCTGAGGGTGGTGGCGACCGATCTACTGGTGTCGCCGGGCCATCCATTCTGTATGCGGCTGAGCACCATCCTCGACGAGCCCGGCTTCGACCGATTTGCCGAGGCGCAGTGTGCGACGTTCTACGCCCCGATGATGGGCCGGCCTGGCCTGCCGCCCGGCTGTTACTTCCGGTTGCTCTTGATCGGCACTTTAAAAGCATCGAGTCGGAGCGCGGGATCGCCTGGCGAGTAGACGATTCCCTGGCCCTCCGGAGCTTCCTGAGGCTGGGCGTGGACGCGGCGGCACCCGATCATTCGACGAGCTCGCGAACGCGACGGGTGATCGACGTCGAGACGCATCGGGCGGTCTTCACGTGGGCCCAGGAGCGGCTGGTGACGGCTGGCTCACCGTGGAACGCTTGCCGGCCAACGCGCACGAGCTCAATCCGATCGAATAGGTGTGGGGCAATGTAAAGACGCGCGAACTGGCCAACGTCTGTGCCCTGACTCTCGGCGCGCTCCGCCCCCCCTTCACTGTGGTTTCGGGCGCATCCGCCGTGAACCTGAACTCGCCGCTGGCTTCCTTTGCCGTGCGGGCCTGGAGTTCTAATATGTTCACTAACTTAATCAGCGAGACTCATTAGTCCGGCTCTCGTCGAGAGGGGACAATGTAAGTAGCGCGATGGCTGGCGGGGCGTCGGCGGGTTGGAGGCCGCGGGCCGGATGCGTCAGGACGAGATGGGTGTGTAGCGCGCCCATATCGGCGTGATCGTCGATGATCACGTAGCCCTTCACGGCGTGGTCCGCGAGCCACGCGGCGATCTCGTCTCCCCGGTTCGCGCCGGGCGCGCCGGTCGGGGTCTTGTCTAGCACGCGGCCCTTGAACCCCTGCGCGTCCAGCATCTCCTGCAGCTCGGCGGCGGTCTTGCCGTACCGCCACGTGGACGAGACGACGACGTCGGCTTCGGCGCTCGCCACGATCTCGTTCAGCACCTGGATGCACGCGGGGTCCAGATCGCCGTACCGATCCCATCGGGTGATCGGGGCCAGCACCCCGTCGATGTCGAGGAAGATCACGCGACGGGTCACTGGCTCGACGACGACCTGCGGGGCGCGAGGGGATCCTCCGGGTGCAGGACGGGCGTCCACCTCATCCCGATGCGTGAGAGATCGGGCGCGAGGACGTCCTCGCCTTGCGGGCGGACGCCGCGCTCGATCCAGGCGACGAGATCGTCGAAGGCCTGCTCGCGGGTCTCGCCGTCGAAGCCGCAGTGGCTGGGCGCGCGCATCACGCGCTGCACGAGCAGACGATCGGTGCCGGCGGCGATGGTGCGGCGCCGGTACGATTGCTCGAGGCTCAGCGGCACCCACGCGTCGCCGGTCTCGTGCAGGGTCAGGAGCGGCACGGTGAGCCGGCCGGTGCGTTCCGCGTAGACGGGGTTCACGCTCGGCGAGCGGCCGTCCTTGGCGGGATGGAGCCGGCGGACGCGCGCGTTGAGCTCGTCTTCGGTGAGCCCGAGGCCGGGATCGATTCGATATCGAATATGCGCCGTGCTGGCCGCGCGTCCGCTCGGGCGCGTCTCCTTCTCGACGTCGGGATGGCGGTGGACCATGTTCAGCAGATAGCGGCGCTGGAGCCCCTGCAGGCGCAGCGGGAGATCATTGCCGGCCGCATCTGCACCCATCAGATACTTCACGACGCTGTCGAACTGCCGTCCGCGCTCGGTGTACGCGCCCGGGGTGCCGAGCGCCGGCACCACGCGCTCGTTGAGACGTCGTGCGAATTCTTGCTCGTCAGGCGCGTCGAGCAACGGCACGCCGGAGATCAGCTCCGCCGCGGCGGTGTAGGCCATCAGGTAGTCGGCGATGCTGATGCCGTCGACCAGCCCGCACTCCGCGAGACCGCCCTGGTAGAGGCCTGGCCGCAGCTCCAGCGACCCGACCACGATGTGGCCGCCCATCGACTGGCCGTAGATGATCGTCCAGCGTGGCTGACCGACCTCCTTCAGGAACAGCTCGCGCAGCGCGACGAGGTCCTCGATGAACAGGTGGGGCTGATACTCGCGCGCGCGATAGCCGGACGCGATCCACGCGTGACCGCTCTCGACGATGTGGCTGCCCATCGGCGGCGCGGCGACCGCGCCCGGCCCCGGCCCGCGCTGGATTCCGTGCGCGAACACCACCAGCCCACCGCGCCAGTCCGCCGGCACCTCGATGAGATAGGCGGCGCCGTCGAGCACGCCGCGCCGGCTGATCGCCGCGCGCTGGGCCGCAGCACTCGGGGCGTCGGACCACGGCGCGCGCGGGACGACGAGCGCGAGGGCCAGCACGAAGAGGGCGACGAGCGCGCGTCGCCGCCATGCCCTTTGATCAGCGGACACGTTTCCCTCCAGCCGGCGGCTCCAATCAGACCCCCGCCGACAGCACCTGTCGCGCGGCGACCAGTTCCTTCGCGTCCTCGGCCACGCCGATCTCCCCGGAGCGCTGGACCAGCTGACGGCACGCCTGGCGCTGCAGCGCGGCGTCGCCGGTCTTCTCGTAGGCCCAGGCCAGCGCGGCCAGGGACGCGACGTGATAGGGATTGGCCAGCAAGCGCTCCTGCGCCAGCGCGATGACCTCAGCCACGTGGCCGAGGCGGCGGTGCAGCTCCATGAACACGTCGCGGAAGACGTCCTTCTGCTCGCGGCTGCCGCCGCCCATGGTGTGGATCCGTTCGACGGCCGGCGCCATGAGCGCGAGCGCGGCGGCGAGATCGCCCTGGATGAGCTTCAGCTCGCCTTCGAGCAGCGAGGCGCCGAGCGTCGACCAGTGCCCGCTCGCGCGCCCTTCCGGTAGTCGGCGCAGGCGCTCGACCTGACCGCGCGCCTTGTCCCACTCGCCGGCGCGGGCGAATCCCACGCCGAACCAGTGGTGCATCCACGTCGTCTGGAAATCGGGATGCTCGAGCGCGCGGTCGGCCTCGCGGGCCAGCTCGCGCCACGTCTCGTCGTCCGCGCGGCGATCTCTCAGGACCTCGAGCCGCCACAGCAGGTCGATCCGCTCGTGCAGGGGCAGCGGTGGGTTCTTCGCGCTCCAGTAGTCGCGGCTCAGCCGCTCGTGCCCGAGGATGGCCTGGGCCTCGGCCAGGTGCCAGATCAGATGCGCGTATCGTTCCAGCGACACCGCGCGCTCGAAGGTCTCCAGCGCGTTGCGATAATCGCCCCGCGCCTGATAGGCGTGGCCCACGGCGTGGTAGGTGTACAGGTTGGTCGGGTCCTGCGCCATCGAGCGCAGGCTCATCTCCAGCCCCTCGTCGTTGTACCCGGACTGCTCGAGGAAGAAGCCGAGCATGGTCTGGTACTGGGGCTCGCCGGGATCGGCGTCGAGGCTGCGCCGCGCGACGTCGATGCCGCCCCGGTAGTCGCCCCGCGTGATGCAGTTCAATCCGGCCAGGCGGACGGCGAGGCGGTCGCGGGGATACTCGGCGGCGATCCGGGCGAGCACGTCGAAGGCCGCCGCCTGGTCGCCGCGCTGCATCGCGGCCACGGCGCCGACGTGCAGGCGTTCGCGCTCCGAGCGTACGTCGTCGGCGAGGCTGACGGCCTGGCGACTCGCGGCCGTGGCCAGATCGGGTCGTCCCATCCGCGAGGCGATGTGGGCCTTGGTGCAGTGGACGAGCGCGAAGCGCGGATCGCACTGCGCGGCGGCGTCGAGCGCGTCGACGGCGCCGGCGCGCCAGCGCAGAAAGAGGTCGACGCCGCGCTCGTAGGCGGCCAGCGCGTCCAACGACGTGGTCGACACCGCGAGTCCCTTGAGATCCATCGGATTTCTCCATCCCCGAGCGTCGGGTTGCTGGCGTGATGATAGGGCCAAGTGGGGATCTGACAAGCCCCCCATAAGATTGCTGCGCACGGCCCCGGAAAGAGTTACGATTCAGGCGCGCCGACGGGGGCCCCTTGAGGGTAGGCGGCGAGAGGAGAGCGAGCATGCACAGGCCGGTACGATTTTCCGATGACATCGAGCCGTTGGTGCAGTTCATCGAGGAGACGGACGGGGGCCGGATCGTCGAATCCACCCTGGCCAAGCTGCGCGACGGCCTGTCGGTCAAGAAGCTTCTGACCGCCTCCGCGCTCGCGGTCACCCGGTCGTCGGACCTGCCGCCCGGCCACCATGGCGGGCCGCTGCACCCGCTCGTCGGCATCCACGCCCTCCACAACACGGTCTCGCGCGTGGCGGGCGAGCAGGGCTTCCTGCCGGTTCTCCAGCACGTCGCGCTGTCGAACAAGCACATCAATCATCCCAACATGGGCCCGTACATCCTGTCCGATGCCGAGCCGATCGATTCGGGCGGCGTCGAGGCCACCAAGAAGGCGTTCTTCGCCTGCGTGGACCGCGGTCTCTACAACGGCGCCGATCGTCACTTCCTGTGGCTCTGGGACAACGTCCCCCAGGGCGAGGCGCTGGACCTGCTGCTGACCGTGGCGATTCCGAAGAACATGCTCGACGATCACTATTTCATCTTCCCGATGTTCACGTGGCGCGCGCTCGACTGGATCGGACGCGAGCATACGAAGTTCCTGATGCGTCCGGCCGTCCGCTACGTCAGCCGGTTCCCCACGCCGCCCCCGCTGAAGGATATCGAGCCGCTGCTCGAGGAGTACGAGCTGCTGCGGCGCCCGCTGGGCTTCCACACGAGCCCGGAGGAGACGCCGGAGATCGGCGAGCTGGGCGAGGCGATCACCACGTGCGATACGTACGCGGAAATTCCGCGGATGCTCGCCAAGGCCCTCGCGGGTGGGCTGTCGATCGAGGGCACCGGTGAAGCGCTGTCGATCGGCGCCGCCGGCCTGTTCATGCGGTCGCTCACCGGCAACCCGATGGACGTGCACCTGCACACGGGCGCGAACCTGCGCCGCTATCTCCTGAAGGTCGAGGGCGTGAGCCTGCGCAACAAGCTGCTGGCGCTGCTGACCTGGCACACCGGTCCCGAGGTGCGCTCGACCCAGAACCGCATGGAGCCGCCGCCCCAGCCGGATCCGGCCGCCGTCGCCGCGCTCCCGCACCGTGGCCAGGCCGAGCTGCTGGACGCGCTCGAAGAGAGCATCTACACGCAGCCGGCGACCGACTGGTCGAAGGTGACGAACCTGGGCCAGATGCGCGCGGTGCCCGAGGTGAAGAACACCGTCAACCTGGCGCAGCAATACGCCAACCTCAACTACGATCCGAACGCGCTGATCAGCCGGCTGGCCAAGATCGTCGTGCACGACAACTTCACCGAGATGCACGCCTTCAAGCACCACCAGGCCACGTTCGAGGAGTTCCACGCGACCCGGCTCCCGTGGCGCTGGCGCCATCTCATCAGCGCGGCCCAGGCGTCGGCGATTTCGTACGGCAAGAACATGGAAGTCTACGAAGAGGCGATCGAACTCCTCCACGCCTAGCTCACGCAGGCGCATCGCGAATACGCGAGGGCCCCGGCGTCGCCGGGGCCCTCGTACGTTCGGGACCAACCCTTACAAACACGAGGAGGACAGCACGATGCCCGACCAGCCCGCACCCCGACCCGCACCGAACTGGGCCACTGATTTCCCCAAGCTCCGCGAGGCCACCGACCAATGGCTCTTCGGCGACATCTGGGAGCGCTCCGGCCTCTCCAAGCGCGACCGCAGCCTGATCACCGTCGCCATGCTCACCGCGCTCTATCGGCACGAGCAGCTGCCCGGCCACGTCAACCGAGCCCTGGACAACGGCGTCACCAAGGAAGAGCTGGTCGAGGTGATCACGCACGCGACGTTCTACAGCGGGTGGCCCACCGGCGTGCAAGGCGCGGCGATCGCCAAGAAGGTGTTCGAGTCGCGCGGGATCTAGGTAATCCCCGCGAGCTCCCTGGCCAGCGCAACGCACGAGCGCGTGTCATAGGTGCTCGCGAGCCGCTGCTTGTTGGTGGCGAGACTGCCCACGTTGTACATCTCGAAGAGCAGCTGTCGGGAGCCGAAGGAGTCACAGGCGTACTCCCACGCCAGCTTCAGCAGACGGAAGCGCTCCGGCGCGCCCTCGTCGTGGGCGACGAAATAGCGGTGCAGGTGCGGCCCGATGTCGGGACTGTGCAGATCGGCCTGGCCCGGGGCCATCAGGAGGCCGGGACCGCACAGCTCGCGGATGTGCTGCAACAGGGACGGATAGCGCTCGATCGCGAACGTACGAGCGGCCAGCGACGCGGTCGGGTCGGGCATGGCCAGACCGGACGGTGAGCGAACTGGATTCGCCTCGGCCGCCTGAACGAACGCTCGCAGCGCCTCGCGATAGACCATCGCGTCGGCCAGCGCCGTCTGGACGGCCGGCTGCGCGGCGCTCCCCAGCGAATCGGCGATGGCGGCGCAGATCCCGAGCAACGCCTCGGCCTTCACGGCCATGCGCACGAGCACGTACCAGGGACCGAGACCGACCGCGCCCTGAAAGAGTCGCGCCTCGAAGGCGAGGTCGATCGCGTGGGATCCCCGGAGATAGAAGACGCGCTCCCAGGGGATGAACACGTCGTCGAACACCACGATGGAGTCCATCTCGTCCCAGGACGGGCTGACCGGATGATCGGCGGGATTCGGAGACGCCAGCGGTTCGCGACAGATCACGTGGAGCCCATCGGCATTCACGGGCGTCGCGAAGTACACACCCTGCTCGGGCGTGAGGTCGGGCCGGGGCGGTGACATGCAGAACAGCTCGTTGGCGTAGGGGGCCTGGGTTCCCACACCTTTGGCTCCCCTCACAACGATGCCGTCGGGACGCCGGGTCACCACCCGCAACGGCTCCTGCTTCGACACGGGGTGGTTGCGGTGGTGCAGGGGATCGCTGAACACGGTCGCGATGCTGAGATCGTGATCGCGGCAGTGCTCGAAGTAGCGGGTGACGTGCTGGGCAAAGGCCGGATCCTCCTGGCCCAGCAGATCGCGGATGTCATAGAGCCCGAGCACCACCGTGGCGAGGTGCTGGGGCAGGCGAGCGGCGACGCCGCCGGCCCGGCGCACGAGGCACTCGTACATGCGCCGCTGGTGCGCCAGCTCGTCCGCCGACTTCGAGAGCTGATAGGCGCGGCTCACCGGCTGGCCCGTGCTCGGTGACGGCATGGTCAACAGGTCGTGATGCGCGGGATCGTGCTGCAGGTCGTAGACGCTCGCCACGCTGCGAGCGCAGCCGGCCAGCGCGGGGTGCGTGGTGACGTCCTCGACCCGCTGGCCCATCAGCCACAGGCGACGCCCGTCCCTGAGGGATTCCAGATATTCCTCGCCTCGACGTATCGACATCGCGTCAACCTCCGTTCGATTCGATCGCGTGTGATCCCCGCGCGATCCTACTACGTCACGCCCCGCCTCGCGGCGGACGCGACCTGAGGTACCATCGCGCGAGTGACCCGATCGTCCGCTCCCGCGTCCCCGGCCCCAGCCGGGTTACGCTTCGGCGCCCTCCGCCATCCCGACTACCGGCGATACATCGTGACCACCATCGTCGGGCTGATCGCCGAGAACATCGAGCACGTGATCAGCTATTTCGTGATCTTTCAGGCCTTTCACTCGCCGACGCTGGGCGGCTTCGCCGTCATCAGCCACTGGGTGCCCTATCTGCTCTTCTCCGTCTACTCGGGAGCGCTCGCGGACCGCTTCGACTGCCGCAAGCTGATCCTCGTCTCGCAGGGGCTCTTCATGCTCGCGTCGCTGTCGTGGGGCGTGCTCTTCCTCACCGGCACGCTTCAGACCTGGCACGCGGGGGCGATCCTTCTCATTCATGGCGCCGCGGGCGTCATCTATGGTCCTGCGGGCCAGCTCGTCGTCCACGACATCGTGGGCACCTCCGAGCTCTACAGCGCGATCAGGCTGAACGCGACCGCCCGCTATCTGGCTACCCTGCTGGGACCGGCGATCGGCGGTGGATTGATGCTCGCGCTCGGACCAGGGTGGGGCCTCGTGGCGAACCTCGTGCTGTATCTGCCGCTGTGCATCTACCTGATGCTGATGCCCTACACCGGCCATTCGCGCGAGGGCGGGGCCCCGCCGCGGCGGGCGGGGCTGGGGCTCGGCGATGTCTGGCGCGTCTTCATCGAGGCGCGCGCCGAGCCGCGGATCATCACCATGATCGTGCTGGCCGGCGCCACGTCGTTCTTCGTCGGCAACGCCTTCCAGGTTCAGATGCCGGAGTATGCGCACGACCTCGGCGCCGACGACCACGGGGCGTGGTACAGCGTGCTGCTCGCGGCCAACGCGGCCGGGGGCTTGATCGGCGTGATCCTCCTCGAAAGCGTCACGTTCGTGCGGGCCGGTGTGCGCTTCACGATCGGGTGTGCGGCGGCCTGGGCGATGACGATGGCGCTCTTCGCGATGGCCGGAAGCTATCGGCTTGCCGTCTCGCTCTTGATCCTCGCGGGCTTGTTCAACGTCGCGTACACGTCGATGGCCCAGACGCTCGTGCAGCTCCTGGCTCCGCCCCGCTTGCGCGGCCGAACCGTGGGTCTCTTCGGCACCGCGATGTGGGGGCTCCGCGCGGGCAGCGGGGTCACCATCGGCGTCCTCGGCGCCGCCATCGACATCCATCGCTCGCTGGCCATCAACGCGATCGTCGTGGCCCTGATCGCCCTGGCCCTGCTGGCGCGCGACGTGTGGATGCCCCCGGCGTCGGGCGCCGCGGCGTGGCGCGAAGAGCGGTGACCCGACGTTCGCTCACGCGGCGACGGCCGTCGCACGGACGGACACGAGCAACGCGATCAGCTCATCCACCTGGGCGCCGGTGAATAGCGTCGTGGATCAGCGCGCTCACGTTCTTTCGTCACGATTGGCGTCGCGATCCTGTCGCGATCCGTGTCGCGATTCTGTCGCGATTCGTCGCTAACCCCTTGATCTTCAGCTGGTAACGGACCGTCCGGGCCGCCCCGGAACTCTTCACGATCCGGCGCTTGACCAGGTCCTGGAGGTCCCGCTGAAGCGTCCGCCGATTGGCCTTCGGCAGCCGGCCCTCCACGTCCTCGATCCGGACCTCGGGCTGCCCCAGCAAGAGCTCTACGATCGAGGTCGGTTTTCCTCGAGCGTGTGCAGGTCGTCGAGGCGGCGCAGGAAGAGCAGGTAGGTGATCTGCTCATGACTTCGAGTGGGTTGGAGATGCCGCCGGACCAGAAAGCGTTCCAGATCTGGTCGATCTGGCTCTTGATGGCGCCGGTGATCACGCTAGTACGGCTCGCGGACGAAGATGAACGTCGTGCCCGTGACGATGGGGGCGCTGGCGCCGACGAACGAGACGTTGACGTCCTTGACCTGACGCGCGCCCGCGCGTCCCGATGCCTGGAGCGCGCCCTCGATGATGTGCCAGAGGCCGTGGATGCGTCCGGTTCCGAGGCTCCCTCCGAACGTGTTCAGCGGGAGCTCGCCGTCCAGCTCGATGCGTCCGTCCTGGATGAAGTCGAGCGCCTCGCCTTCCTTGCAGAACCCGTAGGACTCCAGGCCGTAGATCACCGACGCCGAGAAGCCGTCGTAGATCTGGGCGACGTCGACGTCCTTCGGCGAGAACCCTGACCGCTCCCACGTCAGCTGCGACGAGCTGCGGCCGCCCTCCATGTAGCTGCTCAAGCTGCCGATGCGTCCGGCCACTTCGAACGCGAGGCGCTGACCATAGCCGGCGATGTAGGCGGGCTTCGGCTTCAGGTCGCGCACGCGGTCCGCGGTCGTGAGCACGATCGCGACGGCGCCCTGCACGGGGATGTCGCAGTCGTACAGACAGAACGGATACGCGACCATCCGCGAGCTCAGATAGTCCTCACGCGTGAGCGGCTGGCCGTAGAAGTATGCGTGGGGGTTGTTGTGCGTGTGTCGGCGCTGGGTCACCGCGAGGGTGGCCATCTTCTCGCGGCTCTGGCCGTGCTTCTCCAGCCAGCGCGTGTACGCGACGGCCATGCCCTGGCCCGGGCCGCCAAACCCGTACGGCGCCGTGAACTGCGTCGGCCCCTGCGCGTACGTGCCCGGCAGGTTTTGATACGTGCCTTTGGGATTGTGCATCGCGCGCCAGACGACCGCGTAGTTGCACACGCCGGCGAGCAGCGCGTTGACCGCCTGCTGGACCGCGCCGCCGATGTTGACGGTCTCGACCTGGACGTGCCACGTGAGGTTCGGCAGCTTCAGCATCGCCATCATGCAGTTCACGGACACGATGGTGATGCCGTCGGCCACCGCGTGTCCCGTGGCGGGCAGCTCCGGGTACGTCGCCAGCCCGTCGATGTCCGACATCTTCAGGCCGGAATCTTCCACCGCGCCTTTGACCGCTTCGAGCGCGTGAGCGGCGAGGGGAATCTCCGCCGAGCGCGTGACCTTGGAGAAGCCGACCCCGCTCACCGCGATCTTGCACCGGTTCTCCCACATGGGACGCTCCTACGCCTTCGCCAGCCGGAACTGCGGCAGCGTGATGTCGTCGTTCAGCGGCTCGAACGTCACCTCCACGCGCCGCCCGACTTTCGCCTCCGTGTACGGCGCGTCCAGCAGGTTGCCGGCCATCAGCGCCCCCGGCGCATCGTCGAGTTCGACGATGATGCTCGCGTACGGAATCGCCGACGCAAACCGCTTGTCACCCGCGTGGTACATGATCGTGTACGCGTAGATCGCGCCCTGCCCCCGCACCGGCTCGAACTTCAGATCTATCGCCATGCAGTTCACGCACGTCGCATACGGCGGATGCTGGAACCGCCGGCACGCCTGACACCGCTGCAGCTCCAGCGCCCCCCGCTTGGCCGCCTCCCAGAACGGCTTCGACAGATCGTTCGCCACCGGAATCGGCCGCGTCACCTTGCTCCAGTCACTCATCCTCGTTCTCCTAGCAGGCGCCAGGATTGTACGCTTTCGACAGTTACGTCAACGACGCTGGGGAGCTGAACGCTTGCCGGGATCAGGCTGTGGCCATAGAGTTCGGGCATGCGTCCAGCACGCCTCGCCGCCACGATTCGTAACGGCCTAGCCGCAGTCGGCGAATGGGAGGCTGAACACGGGGCGTTTACCGAGACGGAGTTGGGGACAGCCCGACGGCGGCTCGCCTCCATCAACCGCCGCAAGAGTGCGCTCCGCCGCCGACGCGTCGTCGAGGCACGCCGCAACCGTCTCAGCTGACCTTCACGAGCTTCTGCAGGCTGCGCATCCCCTTCGGCGGCGGCTGCTCCTTGCCGTAGCGGTTGCGCCAGTTGGTGAACGACACTTCGCCGACGTAGATGTCGCCGCGGGAGTCGACGGTCAGGCCGTGAGGCGAGTTGAACTGGCCGAGCTCCATGCCGGCGGGGCGGGTGCCGAGGCGGCCGAGGAGGTCGCCCTTGTGGCTGTAGATGCTGACGCGGGGGCCGATGTTGGGCATGTCGTAGTTCACGCCCATGCCGCCGCCGATCTCGCCGACGTAGAAGCGGCCGTCGGCGCGCGGCTCCATGTACAGGCCGGACGGGCGGTGCATGTTGTTCCACTGCGTTTCGAACTTGCCGTTGCCGTCGAAGACCTGGACGCGATGGTTCTCGCGGTCGGCGACGTAGACCCAGCCCTGCGCGTCGCAGCAGATGTTGTGCGCGATGTTGAAGTGGCCCGGGTCGGTGCCGGGCTCGCCCCACGACGAGAGCAGCTTGCCGTCGAGGGAGAACTTGTGGACGCGCGAGTTGCCGTAGCCGTCGGAGACGTAGACGGTGTCGGCCTGCGGCGACAGCGCGGTGTGGGTGCAGCGATGGAACGGCTCGCCGCTCATGTAGGGCTTGGGCTGGCCGGGGATGCCGATGGTCAGGAGGACCTTGCCGTCGAGCGTGCAGTGCCTGACCGTGTGATCGCCGTCGTCGGTCAGCCACACCGTGCCGTCGGGCGCCATGTGCAGGCCGTGCGCGCGATGGAACACGCCCTCGCCCCAGGAGCGCAGGAAGTTGCCGTCGCGATCGAACACGACGACCGGGTGCGCGCCGCGATTGAACGCGTAGACCTGGTCCTTCGTGTCCACCCCCACCGCGGCCACGTCGGCGTTGAACTCGCGCCCCGGCGGTAGCTTCGCCCAGTTGTCGACGACCTCGTACCGATACGCGCCCGTGCCCAGGATGACCGCCATCGTTCGTCCCTCCGTCAGTTCAGGGTCAGCACGAAGTTTCGTTTGTCGGAATCGATCCGGCCGAAGCCGTGCGCCTTCGCGGGCGGCCGGCAGGTTTCGTCACGCACGAGGAAAGAGGCGCGGGTCGTGAACTTCTCGCTCCGCACGCACAGCCGGGAGTTCCCACCCCACTCGCGGCCCCCGCCATGGGCGAAGTACCAGACCCAGTTCTGCGCGGTGTCGACGTCGCTGACCTTCGCGCACTCGCCGGACGCGAAGTCCCACCAGCCCTCCGCGGTGACGGACGAGTGCGAGGTCGACACGCCGGGGCGACCCTTGTCCTGGTGGGCGATGGCCACCGTGATCTTCCGCCCCGTCTTGTTGCAGATCTCCAGGCGTGCCCAGGCAGTGTCACACAGGATCAGCACCGCGAGGCCGGCCAAACCTCCTGCGATCGCCAGGCGCCTTACCATTGGCAGTCTCCTTCGTCGCCGCCTTCGAGGTCGGCGGCCGACACTTGTGGTTCAGCCTCCTTGAAGATAATCCGCGAAGTATTCGTCGGGCGTCACCCGGCGGCTCGTCAGGCCCAGCCGAAACGCCTCGTCCGCGAACATCTCGATCTGCGCGCGATTCCGCTCGAATCCATAGGGATGAAAGTCGTCGCCCATGACCGCCGCCGTTTCCTCCAGCTCGGCCTCCAGCCACGGCGTCGCGTAGGGGAAACCCTTCTGCGCCGCGCTGAAGCACTCGTTGGCCGCGATGAACGCGTCGGTGACGCTCTTGGCGATCCCGCGGTTGGCCTCCCACACCTCGCGCCGGAGCACGATCAGGTGCTGTGGGGGAAACGCGCCGGTCTTGAGGAAGTACTGCTGCTCGATGTACCGGAACTCCGGAAAGAGCCGCGTGATCGGCCCGGATCTCGGGTGATAGGCCTGCGGCCGCGGCGGGCTGTAGATCGCGTCGAGCTCTCCGGCGATCAGCATGTCCGACAGTGAGCGACCCGAAGGCGCCGCATGCACGCCGGGCGGAAGAATCTGACTCGTCGAGGAATACCCGGACGAATCGATGTCGCCGATCCACCACTGGATGGCCGCCGGGTCCAGACCCACGAAGCGCAGGAAGTGGCGGTACCAGATCGAGCCGCTCGCGGTGTAGCTGTACATGCCGATCCGCTTGCCGGCCAGGTCCGCCGCGCGCGTGATCGGGCCGCCGCGCCGGACGTAGAGATCGCGCGCGGTGAAGTTGCGCAGCGGAAACACGGGCAGGCCGACGTAGCGGCGATCGCCCTGCTCGATGCGGTAGAGATACTGCGCCATCGACCACTCGCCGCCGTGCACCTCGGGATCCTGCACCGCGCGACGCAGCATCTCGGCGCGCGCCAGCCACGAGCCGCGGCTGCCCAGGATCATGGTGAGCGCGACGCCCTCCGGCTTGACTTCACCGGTGGCCAGCGGCAGCACGCGCGCGTAGTCAGCGCAGGTGAGGCTGATGCGGATCTCACCCATTCCGGGCCTCGAAGATCGCCCGCGGGTTGCCCACCAGCATCTGGTCGATCTGCTCCTCTTTCACGCCGGCCTTCCTGAGCGCGGGAAGGATGTCATCGGAGATGTGATTGTAATGCCAGCGCGGCCGGGTCCGGCGCTTGGCGTCTTCGGTCAGCATGTCGCTCCAGCAGTTGGCGTCGTGGGAGAGCACCATCTTGCCCGCGTAACCCTCGGCGCACAGCCGGGCCAGCACCTCGACGCGCTTCTCGGTGGGCAGGAAATGATCGAGGCCGAAGCGATCCATGCCGATCGTGCTGCCGCGCTCCATCAATCCGCGCAGGTAGCCGAGGTCGTCGCTGTCGCCGCTGTGGCCGATGATCACGCGCCGCAGGTCCACGCCCTCCTGGGCGAAGATCGCCTGCTGGGCCTCGCCGGATCGTCCCGCCGCCCAGGTGTGGGTCGAGATCGGTACACCGGTGGCCTTCTGGGCGCGCGCCGACGCCCGCAGGACGTTCTCGATCACCTGCGTCACGCCGGCGGTGTCGGTCGCGCACTTGATGATCGCGGCCTTGACCCCGCTGGTGCCGATGCCCTGGGTGATGTCGCGGACGAACAGCGCCGCCACCTCGTCGACGCCGTGGACGTTGAAGTAGCGCTGCGGCATCCACCACACGCCGGTGGCCACGATCACGTGCACGCGCGAGCGACGGGCCACGTCCACGATCAGGTCGATGTCGCGGCCGAGGTCGACGGTGGTGAGATCGACGATGGCGCGGATGCCGCGGCCATGGAGATCGGTCATCTTGCGCTCGGCGATGGTGAGGATCTCCGGCCGGTCGAACAGGTGCGGCCAGTTCTCGTGCACGCCGGGCGAGCGGGTCACGATGTGCTCGTGCATCAGCGTCGGCCCCAGCTCGGTCGTGGCGATGGGGCCGAGGGCGGTGTCCACCGTCGTCGTCATGGATGTCCTCCGGAATTCAGCGTGTGTGCCTCTCGATCACGGGGTCGTCACGTCGCAGTGCAGTCAGGAGCACCGCGTGAATGGCGGGATCGCGGAGCAGCCGCTCGGCCGTCTCATGCGCCGGTTTGGGGTCCGGCAGGCTCTCCACCTTGTTGATGATCACGACGACGCGGGCGCCGGCGGGCACGCCCTTGCGTCCTCCCTCGGGATGGGCGAGCACGGCGGCCACGATCTCGGGGGTGATCGGCGTGCCCAACGGGGCGCCGCTCAAGGCGCTGATCAGCTCGGGCCGGTGCACGTGATCGGCGTCGAGCGTCTGGCCGAACACGTCGGCGCCGACGATGGGAACCACCAGCGTCGTTTCCGGGGGGATCACCGGCTCGTGAGGGGCCGGGGCCTTGAACGGGCGCATGCGCGAGCCGTCGGCTTCGTTCACCAGGCACGCGTTCGGAAACCAGGAGCGCAAACGCGCGAACAGATCGAGCGACACACCGTCCGCCTTGCCGTCCCTCGGGTTGGTGTCGCCGATGACCAGCACGTGCCGATGCGCGGCGAGCGCGGCGGAAACGCTCTCGCGCGTCGCGTCGCGGGCCGGTACGTGCGCGGGGGCCAGCGCGATCTGAGCGGCGAAGATCCGCGTGGTCGTGGTGGTGATCGCGGTGCCGCGGTCGCCGACGACCTCTCGCGCGAGACGGAACATCGCCGAGGTCTTGCCGCCGCCCCCGACCAGTGCCACGACTTCGTCCTTCGCGAGGTTCAGCGCTTCCGTCAGCGTCACGGTCGCATGGTACCGCCAACTCCTCCTCGCGATCGGGCGAGCTTGGCGCCCGCGCGGGCGCCGGCGGCGGTGAGGAGATCGGCGAGACGGGCGAGGGCGGGGAGCCGTCGCGCGGCGGGACGCCAGACCAGCGTGACCGGCAGCGCGGGAACGCGCGCCCGCTCGCTGATCACGCGGTCCGGCGGCGCCTCGGCCAGCGCGAGCGCGGGGACGAGCCCGATGCCGAGGCCCCCCGAGACGTACGAGAGCAGCAGCGACACGCTCGGCACGTCGATCGTGGACACCGGTCTGACGCGATCGTCGGCGAGGTATTGATCGAGCACCGCGCGGCCCCGGCTCTCGGCGGCCAGGCGCAGCACGGGCTCGCGCCGCAATCGTTCGGTCAGCGACGACCGGTCGCGCCGTCCCCGGCGCGGGCCCACCCACACGAACGGCTGATCGAAGAGGTGCCGGTCCTCGAGTCCGCGCGGCGTCTCCTGGCCCGTCACCACCGCGAGGTCCACGTCACCGGCGGCCACGAGGCGGACACCGGCGCGCGAGTGTGTGGTCACGATCTCGAAGCGCACGGGCGGCTCCTCGTCGAGCAGGTCGCGCAGGACCGGCGCGAGCAGTCCCTTGCCGAGATAGTCGCTGGCCGCCACCCGCAGCGTGGTGGCGGGACGGCCGGCCAGCTCGGCGAGCTGACCGAACGCGGATTCCGCGCCGCTCCACAGCTCGCGCACCACCGGTAAGGCGGCTTCCCCGGCAGCGGTGAGGCGCACGCCGCGCCCGGCCCGCTCGAAGAGCTTGATCCCGAAGTGCGTCTCGAGCCGGCGGATCTGCTGGCTCACCGCGGACGAGGTGACGTGACGCTGTCGCGCCGCCGCCCCCACCGAGCCCGTGCGCGCCACCGCGAGCAACGTCTCCAGGGCGGGGAAGAGAGTCGCGTCGATCATGAAGCGCAGCTTACCATTCGATGCAGAACGTTTCACTGGACTACACGGTCGGCCTCCGGCAGCATACGTCTCGCGACGTAGTGCGAGCCGCAGGCGTCGTGGGGCTGGGGCCCCGCCGTCCGAGGCGAGCGTTACAGAAAAGG
>Ga0193725_1000127_pt1 | contig 25288 bp, 24 predicted proteins | sample H2a2metaG_FD_143058 | JGI IMG/M metagenome (GOLD analysis project Ga0193725, IMG submission 143058) | Soil microbial communities from a riparian zone of the East river system, Colorado, United States - H2a2 | ecosystem: Environmental > Terrestrial > Soil > Riparian zone | place: USA: East River... | reverse complement strand
CATGGCGATGATCGCGCCCCGCGCGTTGGGGGTGCGCGCGAACAGCACCACGATGCCGAGCAGCACCACCAGGTCGGAATACCGATCGATCACCGAGTCGAGGAAGGCCCCGAACGGCGTGACCTGCCCGGATGCGCGGGCCAGCGAGCCGTCGAAGAAGTCGAAGAGCCCGGCCAGGATGAGCAGCACCCCGGCCAGCCGCGTGCGCCCGGCCACGAAGGCGGCGGCGGTGAGCAGGCTGACCCCGAGTCCGCAGAGGGTCAGGTGATTGGGGCGGAGGTTCAACCGGAAGAGGAGGCGACCGACCGGATCGGTCCAGGCGCGCGCGCTGTCACGGTAGCGGCTCAGCATGTCGAGCCCGCCGCGTGTCGCCCACGCATCGTCACAGCGGTTGCACGAGCGCCTGCTCGAGGGCGGTGCGGACGGCATCCATCGCCGGCGGGTCCTCGACCTTCCGGCCCTTGGCGTCGTTGACGTAGAAGCTGTCGAAGGCCTGGTCGATCTCGGTCGCGATGCGGGCGCTGGCGATGTCGAGCGCACACGCGCTCAGCGCGCGCGTGACCAGGTAGAGCAGCCCCAGCCGATCGGGGCACTTGATCTCGATCACCGTGTAGTCGTCCGACAGCCGGTTGTTGAGGGTGATCCGGGGCGGAGCGGGCGCCCCCCGCGCGGCGGTCCGGCGCTGGGCGAGCAGCGCCTCCACGCTCTGCTCGCCGGTCAGGACCGCTCGAAGCGCTTCCAGGGTCCTCGCCCAGTGCGCGTTCGAGGTCATCACCTCGCCGATCGGATCGTTGACCTCGTTGACCTGGAAGGTGTCGATGGCGACCCCGTCGCCGCGGGTGTGAATCTGCGCCGAGATGATGTTGAAGTTGCGCGCGGCCAGGGTCCCCGCGATGAGGCTGAAGAGCCCGGGGACGTCGCGCGTGACCACGACCAGGTCGGACGAGCCGAGGTCCGGATGGTGGAACACCTCGGTGACGACCCGCCGCTCGTCGAGCTGCCGCAGCATGCGCAGGTGCTCGGCCATCCGCGGCACGCTGGTGCCGGCGAGGTAGCGGTCCGACACCATCGCCACGTGGGCCTTCACCGCCTGGCGGGGAAGATCCTCGGGGACGAGCGTGCCGAGGCGCTCGGTGAGCTGGGACCGGCTGGGTCGTTCGATCCGGCCGCCGGTCAGCCGGGTCAGCGTACGGCCGTACAGATCGTGGAGGACCACGGCCTGCCAGGGCGTGAGCACGCCGGGTCCGACCGCGCGCATGTCGGCGTACGTGAGCAGATACAGCATGCGCAAGCGTTGCGGATCACCCGTGGTCTCGGCGAAATCGGCGATCGTCTTCGGGTCGTCGATGTCGCGGCGCTGGGTCACGTGCGACATCGTGACGTGATGGGCCACCAGGAACTCCACGACGCCGGCGTCCTCGGCCGGCAGGGCCAGTCGGGCGGCCAGCTCGCGGGCGAGCGGGATGCCCTTGGCGACGTGGCCGTGTCCCTTGCCCTTGCCGATGTCGTGCAGCAGCATCCCGAGCATCAGCAGCGCGGGCTTCTCCACCTCGCTCCACACCGCGGCCGCGCCCTCCGATTCCGCCGATTTGCCGGGGGCCAGCGCCTCCAGGTGCTCGACGGCGAGCAGCGAGTGCTGATCCGCCGAGAACCGGTGATAGGTGTCGTACTGCACCAGACAGGTCAGCGCGCCGAACTCCGGCAGATAGCGGCCCAGGAACCCCAGCTCGTGCATCACCGAGAGCGTGAGGGCGACCCGTCCCCAGTTGCGGCAGATGTCGAAGAAGAGATCGCGCGCGGCCGGCGACTTCCGGAACTCGTCGTCGACGACGTCGAGCGAGTCCTCCACCTGTCGCTCGAGCGCGAGCGACAGCTCGCAGCCGAGACGGTGCAGGTGCCAGAACACCTTCATGAGCCGGATCGGCTCGGTCCGGAAGAACTCGGGATCGCGATCGCTGAGGTGCAGGCGCCCGTCGATGAACACGAGGCCGTCGGCCAGCGCCTGCTGGCGCTCGCGCCGCTCGGCCGCGGTCCGGTGGGACAGGGTCTCCTGGCAGCGCGCGATGAGGCGGCGCGACACCCGGTGAATGGCGCGGGCGTGCAGGTAGTACTCGCGCATGAACCGTTCGACCGCGAGGCTGTCGCCCTCGTCGGCGTAGCCGAGGTCCTTGGCGATCTGCGGCTGGACCCCGCGGCCCAGCACGTCGTTCTTGTGGCCGGACAGGAAGTGCAGGGCGTTGCGCGCCCGCCACATGAAGGTCAGGGCGGCGTCGGCCTGGGCCTGCTCGCGGGCGGTGATCAGCCGCTTGTCGGCGAGCTCGCGCAGCGTGCGCGCCTCGAACTTCGCGGCCCCGAGCCACATGGCCGTGTGCATGTCCCGCAGCCCGCCCGCCGATTCCTTGACGTTCGGCTCGCCCACGTAGGGCGAGGCGCCGTGCTTGCGGTAGCGCTGATCGCGCTCGGCCAGGGTGGCGGCCAGGAACTGTTCGAAGTCGCGGCGGTAGACGTTCTCGCGCAGCACGCGATTGAAGCGGGCGAAGAGCCGGCGGTCGCCGGCCACCAGACGCGCTTCCTGCATCGCGGTGCGGCTCGGCAGGTCGGTGCGGGCCATGGCCACGCAATCGTCGAGCGAGCGCAGGCTGTGGCCGATCTGCAGTCCGAGGTCCCACAGCGTGTACAGCAGCTCCTGCGTCACGCGCTGGACGTACGGGGTCAGCTCGACGTCGTAGACGACCATGAGATCGATGTCCGACGATGGATGCAGCTCGCCGCGGCCGTAGCCGCCGAGGGCGACCACCACGAACAGCTCCGGGGCCAGCGCCTCCGCCGCGAGATCGGCCGTGATCAGGCGGACCAGCGAGCCGATCAGGTCGTCGACGAAGCCGGCGTGGGCGCGCACGGATTCCCCCCCCGACGCGCCGTCCGCGTGCCGGGCCTTGAGGGACTCGAGTCCCTCGGCGAGCGCGGCACGGAAAAAATCAACTCGCAGGCGGCGCCGGTCGGGGTGGCGCTCGGCCTTCGCCTCCGCGCGTCGAGCCCGGCGATACAGCTCGGGCGACATGACGATGCCGAGCGTAGCAATGCCGGCCGAATACTGTCAAATCCGGCGCAGACTTACTACAATCGGCCAATGCGATCACCGTGGCGTCCCGTGCTCGATCGCATCGTTCCCTACGATGCCGGCCAGCCCCTCGAGGTCCTCCAGCGAGAGTTCGGCCTCGAGGGGCTCGTGAGGCTTTCGGCCAACGAGAGCCCGCTCGGGCCCTCGCCGCGCGCGGTCGCGGCCATTCGGGCCGAAGCGCCGCGCGTTCACCTCTATCCCGACGGCGGCTCGCTGGCCCTCCGCCAGGCGCTGGCCAGGCGACTCGCGATCGCGCCGGAGCAGGTGATCGCCGCCAACGGCGCCGACGAGCTGCTCGCGCTGATCGGGACGGCGGCGTTCGAGCCCGGCGACGAAGTCCTGGTCACGCGGCCCGCGTTCGAGCCGTATACGACGGTGGCGATGCTCGCGGGAGCGACGGTGGTCGAGAGCCCGCTGGCCGGCTACGAGACCGATCTCGACGACGTGCGCCGGCGCATCACGCCGCGCACCAAGGCCGTGTTCCTCTGCTCGCCGCACAACCCGGCCACCACGATCGTCAGGCGCGGCCCCCTCGCCGCGCTGCTCGACGCGCTCGGCGCCGACGGCCCGCTGGTCGTGCTCGACGAGGCGTACGGCGACTTCTGCGACGACCCCGACTATCCCGACGGGGTCGAGACGCTCGGGCGTTATCCGCGGCTGCTCGTGCTCCGCACGTTCTCGAAGATCGCGGGGCTGGCCGGCCTGCGCGTGGGCTACGCGATCGGGACGGCCGAGACCATCGACCGGCTCAACCGCGTGCGCGCCCCGTACAACGTCAATCGGCTGGGCCAGGTCGCGGCCCTGGCCGCGCTCGACGACGGCGAGCACCTCGCGCGCACGCGAGCGCTGGTGCTCGAAGAGCGCGCATTCCTCTCGCGCGAGCTGGCCCGCCGCGGGTATCAGTTTCCGCCGTCGCAGGCCAACTTCCTGCTCGTCCGCGTCGCCGACGCCGCGGCCACGCGCGCGCGCCTGCTGCGTGCCGGGCTGATCGTGCGCGACGGCGGGGGCGTGGGCTTCCCCGGACACCTGCGCATCGCGGTGGGCACGCACGAGGTCAATCTCCGCCTCCTCGCCGCGCTCGATACGCGTTCGTAACGCGCACGTCGCGGCCGTCAGCCGAGCGGCGGTATGTGGCAGGGCATCGACGGCGGAGCCGCTGCGCGCGTAACGGTCAGCGGCGGCGGCGCGTGGGGACTTCGCGCTGCAGCGTTTCCAGACGTCGGGCCAGCGCGTCGCGCTCGGCCGCGAGGGCCTGCGTCTGCCGGTCGCGGAGGGCCCCGCGCTGCTCCTGCTGTGCGAGCTGGGTCTGGAGCGCGGCCTCGCGCTCGTAGACGTCCTTGATCTCCGCCTCCAGGCGTGCGATCCGCTGCTTGGCCGGGAGATAGGCGCCGAAGAAGACGTAGAACACGAGCAGCGCCAACATCACGCTGCCCGCGACGAGCAGCCACGGCACGCGCACGCGATCCATCCAGAGGAGATTCTAGCAAATCAATCTGCTATCATCGCCGTCGAGACGCAGGAGCCTGGCGTGGAGTTGCGACGGTTCTTCGATCGGGTCATCCGCGCGAGCTTTCACGACCTCGCGCTGGACGGCGATCCGGCCGCTCCCTACCTCGCCGATCTGTTGACCCGTTTCGCGCGCACCGAGCACCTCCATCCCCGCGCCCTCACGCTGCCGCGGCTGGAGAGCGTCGTCGACATGATGCTGGAGATCCAGACCGTGTGGGACATCGACACCGCTGAGTTCCGTCCCGAGCACGAGGTGAACGTGCGCCGGCACATCGGCGACTACACGCTGTTCATGATGGGCATCTTCCCCGAGCGCGTGCGCCGGGAGGCGACCACCGACTTCTACATCAGCCAGGGCCGGCGGGCCTACCGCTTCGTGTCCGAGCACGCGCGCGCCTCCAGCCTGAGCGCGCCCGCGCCCTACCGGCGTCTCGCCGAGCGCTTCGAGAACTACGCTGGGGCGCTCGACTACGCCCGGCGCGTCCATTTCTACGACGCTCCCCACCATCCCTTCTTCCGGCTGACGTTCGAGTGACGGGCTCCGACGATCCACGCGCGGCGGACGCGCGCGCGGCGCTCGATACCGCGTTGCGCGACGATGCCACGGCGCCCGAGCTGCGCGGGCTGCCCGACGACGTCGTCGATCGGGTCGTCGCCTCGTTCGCTGACGAACATGGCGGCGCGGCGTTGCCGCTGCTGGGCCGGCTCGCCGCATCCGGCGCCGATCGCGGCGTGCGGCGCGCCGCCAGGCGCGCGCTCTACCGCCTGGCCCAGCGTGGCATCGCGCCCGCCGCCCCGGCGGCGCCGCGGCCGATCGTCCCGCGCCGGAGCGAGCGCGCGGTCCAGGCGTGGCTGTCCGGCGTGGACGGAAGCGGCTCGCGGGCCACGTGGATCGTGTTCGAGGGCGCCTACGGCGGTCTCCGGCTCTGCTCCCTGATCCTCAACGACACCCTCGGGATCACCGAGGTCGCGGGCGGTGACATCACGCGAAAGCGCCTGGACCGCGAGCTGGCCGCGCTCCGCGAGTCCCAGAAGCTGCCGTGGGTGGAGACCGACCCGGCGCGCGCGGTCGGCCTCGTGGCCGAAGCGCTGGCCGTCCACGCCGCCGCGTCGACGTCGCCGCCGGCCGCCTTCGCGCCGTGGCGCGCGCCCTTCGCGTCGGCGCCGGTCGCCGAGCCGCCCACGCTGCCCGACACTCCCGATCCCGCGCTGCTCGAGCGATCGGCGACGCTGCTCGAGCGGCCGGAGCTGGCCGGCTGGTTCCTCGACCCCGAGTCGGTGCAGAGCGACGCGGTGGAGCTGCTCCAGACGCGCGAGAGCCGGCTCGTGCTGTCCGATCAGCTCAAGGCCGAGCGCGAGGCGGCGATCGTCGATGGCGTGATCGAGCGCGAGCTGGACCCCCCCGCGTCCCGCCGGTGGTCGCGCCGGCTCGCCGAGATGGCGCTGGTGCTGGACGGCGCCGGCGCGCCCGAGCCCGCCGCCTCGGCGCGCGCGGTGGCGGCCGCGCTGGCCTCGGAGAGTTTCGAGCCGCGACGGCTTCCGTTCGTCCGCGCGCTGGCGGCGCGGAGCCTCGAGATCGCCGGCGAGGTTACGCTGGGACGCGTCTCCGCCGCCGAGGTCAGCCGCAAGCCGAAAGCGCCGTGATCACCGACGTTCCCGGCATCCGCGTCGGGCACGCCAGCGACCCCGTCGCGCTCACCGGGTGCACGGTCGTGCTCTGCGACACGCCCGCCACCTGCGCGGTGGAGCGGCGCGGGAACGCGAACGACGTCGTCGGACTCGACCACCTGGATCCGCGGCACCTCGCCTCGACGGTCAACGCGGTCGTGCTCGGGGGCGGCAGCCGCTTCGGCGAAGCGGCGCGGGAACGCGAACGACGTCGTCGGACTCGACCACCTGGATCCGCGGCACCTCGCCTCGACGGTCAACGCGGTCGTGCTCGGGGGCGGCAGCCGCTTCGGCGAAGAGGCCGTCGGCGGCGTGATGCGCTATCTCGAAGAGCATGGCGTCGGCATGCGCTTCGGAGGGTTCACCGTGCCCCACGTGGCCGGGGCCTTCCTGTTCGATCTCGGCGTCGGCGGTGGGCGCATCCGGCCGTCGGCCGAGATGGGCTACGAAGCGTCAGCGCGCGCGACCACCGATGCTCCGGCCCAGGGCAGCGTGGGGGCCGGGACCGGGGCCACGGTGGGCAAGCTCTGTGGAATCTCCCGCGCCATGCGTGGAGGCATCGGCAGCGCGTCGGTCCGTTGCGGTCGCGCCGTCGTCGGCGCGCTGGTGGCGGTCAACGCGGTGGGAGACGTCCGCGATCCGCGGAGCGGCGCGCTGGTCGCCGGGACGAGGGACGCGCCCGACGGCCACCGACTGGTCGACAGCGTCCGCGAGATTCGCGCGGGGGTCGGCCGCTTCGCATCCCCGACGGCCACCACGATCGGCGTCGTCGCCACCGACGCCCGGCTCGACAAGCTGGAGGCGGCGACGGTGGCCTCGCTGGGGATGCTGGGCTTCGCGCAGGCGCTGTCGCCGCCGCACACCGCCTTCGACGGCGACGCGCTGTTCGCGCTGTCGATCGGGGATGTCCGCGCGGACCTGACCGCTCTCGGCCTGGCCGCCGCCGACGCCGTCGCCGCCGCCATCGTCAGCGGCGTGCGCGCGGCCTCGTCGCTGCCCGGCCTGCCGGCCGCGCGCGATCTGCTCTGAACGTCAGACCGCTCCCGCGAACTCGTGCTCCCTGGCCGGCGCCCCGCCGGCGCCCCGTGGCCATTGCCGTTCATGCTGACCAGCACGGGGCCGCCGCGGCGCTCGGATCGACGCTCCGCGCGGGTGAGCCGCTCTTCGAGGGTGGTCGGGCGCATGCCGCCCAGTCGACGCAGCGCCGGTTCGTTCACGATCGGCCGCCAGCCGATGCGCGCCGCCAGCTCCGTCCGCAGCGCCCGCTCCGTGTACACCCGGCGGAGCGCGGCGCACATCAGCGCGCGCCGGCGGTTGTAGCCGAAGCGGCGCTTGTACTGATCGGCCGTCATCCCGTGCGCGCGCAGGTGCGTGTTGGTCAGCTGGCGGAACGCCCCGCCGCACAGCAGGCACACGATGGAGTCTTCCGTGACCGCGCGCCGCGGGTCCGCCAGGAGGACGCCGAGCTTCATCTGGTCGAGATCGAGCGGCTGCGGCCTGATCACGGACGGCCCCTGCGCTCGAGCGCTCGCACGTAACGCCCGATCAGCGCCCCCAGACGATGCGACGCACAGATTCCGTAGGTTGCCCGCTCGTTACCGAACGGGGCCCTCGCCTCCACCGGCGCGGGATCTTCCTGCCTCAATCGCCACGAACACCCGACTCGCATGACCGCCTCCCGCCTTCGTTCCGCTGCGGTGAGGGGTAAGGGCAACCTTTACGCCAGCGCCAACAGCTCGTGAAATCAATACATTGCCGGTAGGTTTCCGGGTGTGGTGGTGCGCAACTGACCGGTGGTGGTGGGCAGTTGACCAGTGCTGGTGAGTCAGGCGGAACGGATCCAGGCCGCGACGGTGTAGCCGAGCAGGACGATGACGAACCAGAGCCACAGCCTCACCGTACGGGCTCGCTCCGACGGCATCGAGTCGAGCACCGTCGGGTGGAGCCAGCGGGCGATCAGCGCTCCGGTGAGGACGCCACCGATGTGAGCGCCGTTGTCGATGAAGGGCGAGGTCCACCCGGTGACGATCGAGTAGACCGCCCAGCCGAGCAGCACCACGCCGATGCGGCGATCGCGCATCAGGATGCGGTCGCGATGCTGGCGGAAGAGCACGATGGCCGCGCCCTGGAGTCCGAAGATGGCGCCCGACGCGCCCACCGACGGCCCCTCGTTGACCAGCACGCTCAGGATGGAGCCGCCCACGCCGCTCAGCACGTAGAGGACGAAGAACTGGCTCCCCCCGAACGCGTGCTCGCAGATCATGCCCAGGACGTACAGCGCGATCGCGTTCGAGATCAGGTGCTCGGGCCCGCCGTGCATCCAGGTGCCGCTCTCCAGCCGCCAGTACTGCCCCGCGAAGACCTCGGGGCGGCTCAGCGCGCCGAACGCCACCAGGCGCTCGGCGGAGGCGAGCGCTTTCAGCGCCGCCTCCACCACGAACACGAGGGCGAGCACCCCGATGATGGCGAGGGTGACCGGCGGCCATCGATGCATCCGCCGCTCGAAGTCCACCCGCCGCGACAGCACCATGTCGGGGGTGATCTTGATCGGCCGCTCCCCCTCCTCCATGCTCAGCGGCCCTCTCCCGTATCGAGCATGATCCCGAGGGCCAGCGCGACCCGGCGGTCGAGATAGCGCTCGGGATCGCCGGAGAGGTCGAGGACGTAGCGGTCGAGGATCGTGAACTTCCGGTTGAACTCGCCCAGGAGGGCGCCGTCGGGACGGACGAGCACGAAGTTGGTGCGCAGGAGCCCGAACAGCGAGCCCAGCACGCGCCGCAGCAGCGACAGCACGATCGACTCCTCGACGGCCAGGGCGACCACGGGGCCGGCCGCCGCCTCCACGTACCACCGCTTGCGGATGATGTTGTGCACGTAGCGCTTGCGCAGGCGCGCCAGGATCTCGCCGGCCGCCGTCATCACGGTGTAGGTCCGGGTGAGGACGGCCCACCGCTGATCCTGGCGCACGCGGAGCAGGATCTCCGCGCGGGACTCGTCGCGATAGATGGTGACGTGACGGAGCGGCCGCAGCGACATCGAGACCACCAGGAACGTGGCCGGGGCGAAACCGGCGAGCACGAGGATCGCGCCCCCCGCCTCCAGTCCCAGCGTGCGCACCACCGCGGTGACCCAGACCAGGCTCAGGGTGGCCGCGACGGTGCCCGAGAGGTAGGCGAGGATGGTCCGAAACGGATACGTGGGGCGCTCCACGTAGAGGATGGGCTTACCGTCGGCGGCCTGCACCTCGTACTTCGAGCTGATCGAGAGCAGCCGCTCCCGCAGGAGGAAGGCGTCGCGGTCGAACGCGGGTTCGCCGCCCACGACCCGCGCCGGCGAGCCCACGCGCAGGTGGCGCCCGCAGACCGCGCACTCCACGAGTCGGCCCGCGTATTCGGGCCGCAGCTCGTACACCTCCCCGCACGCGCAGGCCACGGTGATTCCTCTGATCACGGCGGGGGATTCTACCGCGCCTGTCCCCGCTGTCGCCCGGCGCCGAGCCGGACCGTCGGGACTCAGCCGGCGCGGTGACCGTCGTCGGCCAGCTGGACGATGGGCGGGGCCACCCCGTCGTCGGTCCCGCCGCCCACCCGGATCACGCCCTTGACGCGGGTGGCCGCGATGGTGTCGTGGTTGTCGGTGCGGTGGACGCCCAGGACCTCGCGGAAGCCCGCGCCCATCACCCATGGGTTCATCGCGTACGCCATCTGCCGGGTGAGGCCGCGCCGCCGGTAGCGGGGCACCGTGAACTCGTCGACCATGAACAATTGATCCGGGGCGAGCCGCACGAATCCGTCCACACCCGGATGCACGGACGTCGACAGGCACCGGTACGAGACCACCTCGTCGCCCTTCCAGGTCACGAAGAAGAAGTAGCCGGGCTCGCACCACCGCCGCAGCACCGCTTCCGGCATCCGCTCCATGAACGGCCGCATGCGCGGAATGTCGGCGAGGCGGGCCGGACGGAACGCGTACCCGGGCGCGTCGACGGGACACCCGGCGTAGGCGTTCAGGTCCTCGCGGGTGAGGTACCAGCGCTGGCGGCCGACGGCGTACACGGCCAGGCCTTTTGCGAGACTCCGCCAGAAACCGTTGTTGAGGAAGTAGAGCCAGATCTCTCGAATCACTATTGCGGGGAGGGGAGCAAGGCAGGTGCCAGAGATGGGACCCGTCTCTTCAGGGAAGGGCCGGGGAATTGTGTGGAAGACCCTGCAGGTGGACAGACGAAAATTGCCGCGGCAGGTGGGTTAGCATGGAGGTATGCGTCGGCGGGCCACCGGCTGGGCCAAGATCATCCGCTTTCCGGGAGCGCCCGAGCCGCCCTCTGGGAGTGACTCGGGGAGGGCCGACGACGAGCGCGGCCTGGTCGAGGTCCACCGCTGCGACCAGCCGGAGGCGATGGTGGTGAAGAGCCTCTTCGAGAGCGAGGGCATCCCCACGCTCTTTCGCTCGCGCCTGGCCCATTCCGTCCACCCGTTCACGGTGGGCGCCCAGGGCGAGGTGGTGATCCTGGTCCCCAAGAAGGAAGTCACGCGCACTCGCGCCCTGCTCATCCGCCTCGCCCGGTCCTGACCGAAGCCCGGACCCGCCCGCTACAATAGCGGTATGAGCACCACACCCGAGCGCCACGAGTTCCAGACGGAAGTCCAGCAGCTCCTCGACCTGATGATCCACTCGCTCTACTCCCACAAGGACATCTTCCTGCGGGAGCTGATCTCCAACGCCTCCGACGCCCTCGACAAGCTGCGCTTCGAGGCGGTCACGCGCGCCGAGCTGTTGCCGGCGGGCGAGCTGGAGATCCGGCTGGAGGCCGACGCCGCCGCGCGGACGTTGAGCGTTTACGACAACGGCATCGGCATGAGCCGCGAGGAAGTCGTCCAGAACATCGGGACCATCGCGCGCTCGGGCACCAAGGAGTTCCTCAAGGCCCTGCGCGAGCGTCAGAGTCAAAGCGTGTCCCCCGAGCTGATCGGACAGTTCGGGGTCGGGTTCTACTCGAGCTTCATGGTGGCCGATCGGATCACGCTGGTGACCCGGCGGGCCGGCGAGGAGACGGCGACGCGCTGGGAATCGACGGGAGACGGCTACACGATCGAGGACGCCGAGCGCGACGGCGCCGGCACCACGGTGACCCTGCACCTCAAGCCCAAGGACGAGGAGGACGGGCTCCGCGACTACACCGAGGAGCCCGTGCTGCGCGACGTGGTCAAGAAGTACTCCGACTTCGTGTCCTATCCCATTCGTTTGAAGGGCCAGACCCTGAACTCGATGAAGGCGATCTGGGCCCGCGGCAAGGACGAGGTCACCGAGGAGGAACACCGCGAGTTCTACAAGCACATCGCCCACGACTGGAACGATCCGCTGACTCACATCTTCGTGCACATCGAGGGGACGTTCGAGGCGCGCGCGCTGCTCTACATTCCGTCCCGGGCGCCCTTCGACCTCTGGCGCGAGAGCGGCTATCGCGGCGTGCAGCTCTACGTCAAGCGCGTGTTCATCATGGACGACTGCAAGGAGCTCCTGCCGCCCGCGCTGCGGTTCGTGCGCGGGGTGGTCGCGTCGGACGATCTCTCGCTGAACGTCTCGCGCGAGATCCTCCAGCAGGACCGGCAGATCCAGGCCATCAGAAGACACCTCGTCCGCCGCGTGCTCGGCACGCTCAAGGAGATGAAGGAGGGCGACCCCGACAAGTACCGCGCGTTCTGGACCGAGTTCGGCGCGGTGCTGAAGGAAGGCATGATCGCCTTCGACGAGGGCCAGGAGCGCATCCTGGATCTGGTGCTGGCGCCCTCGACGTTCGATCCCGCCGGTCTCACCTCGCTCGGCGACTACGCCTCCCGCATGAAAGAGGGCCAGGACGCGATCTACTACATGACCGGCCCGTCTGCGGCCGCCGTCCAGCGCTCGCCCCAGCTCGAGGTATTCCGTGACAAGGGCTACGAGGTCGCGTTCTTCACCGATCCCATCGACGAGCTGTGGCTCCGGCTGCCCCGCGAGTTCAACGGCAAGAAGCTCGTCTCGGCGGCCAAGAGCGACGTCGCCCCCGGCTCCGCCGACGAGCAGAAGCAGGCGGAGGAGCAGCGCCAGGAGAAAGAGGAGGGCTTCAAAGATCTCTTGATGACCCTGCGCGCCAAGCTCCAGGACGAGGTCAAGGACGTGCGGCTCTCGAGCCGGCTGATCTCGTCACCCGCGTGCCTGGTCGGCGACGAGCACGACATGTCGCCCCACGTCGCCGACCTGCTGCGCCGCACCGGCCAGGACGTCCCGAAGGTCAAGCGCATCCTGGAGCTGAACCCGACGCACCCGCTGCTGCCCAAGCTCCAGGCGCTGGTCGAGCGCGACAAGAACGACCCCGCGCTGGCACAGTACGCTGAGTTGCTCTACGGCCAGGCGATCCTCGCGGAAGGCGGCCAGCTTCCCGACCCCGCCGCGTTCAGCCAGCGCATCGCCGAGCTGCTGCTGCGCGTCGTCTGAGATGGCCTCCGGCCAGCGGCGAACTCAAAGACGATTTCTCAGCAGTCGTTGGTCGCAAGTCGGCATCGCGCTGGTCCTGATCGGCTGGACTCCGCTCATCGCAATCATTCTGCTCGCGGCGATAGGGTTGTGGCCCGATCCCAATCCCAACCCCGTTGGCCCGGGCCTGCTGTTCTTCTTCACCGCGTGGCCGGCCATCATCTGCCTGGGCATCGGCGCGTACCGGACGTGGCGGAAGTAAGAGAGCGGCCTCACGCGCGGTCGCGGAGGAGCGCCTCGCCGCAGGCGGCCGGCCCCCAGATCCGGCCGCCCTCAGCCAGCGTATCTGCTGCGCGTGGTCTAGTCGCCGGCGCTCACGTCGCGTAGCCGCGCGGGATGCGCATGACGATCATCTCGTCGATGACGTCGACCACGCCGGGAATCGCGCGCGCCATGGCGATCACCCGGTCCCGAAGCTCGTCGGAGTCGACCATGCCCGCGACGGTCACGCGTCCGCTCGCCGCGGTGACCGCCGGCCGCACCCCCCGCGTGGCGGGATCGACGAGCAGGCACGCCCGCGTCTGCGCCACCACGCTCGCGTCGCGGGCCAGCGAGAGACTCCGCAGCGACGGGCGGGCGAACTCGCCCTGGAGCGCCGTCCGGATGATGCGGACGCCGTCGACCACGCTCATCCGATCGGTGTCGATGACCACGTCGTAGAGCAGCGGATCGTCGACGTCGACCTGATAGAGGAACTTGATCCGCGCCGCCCGCTCGCGATCGACCTCGCGCACGAGCCCGAGCGCGACCTCTCCGGTGGCGAGCCCTTGCTGGTGCTCCACCCGCGTCGCGCGCAACGACTCGGAAGCCCCGACCCGCACCCGCAGCACGTGGGGAATCTCGCGCAGGATGATCGCCGCCCCGTGCCCCACCAGCACCGCCTCGTCCCGCGCCGCCATCTCGAGGATCGTCGCCTCGATGCACGACACGTAGTGCCGCGTGGAATCCGAGAACCGCTCCCACAAGGTCGGCTTCTCCTCCGACACGTGATGCAGGTCCATCACGCTCTCCCCATACCGCTCCGCCGCCTTGGCGATGATCTCGCGGTCCGCGAACTCGTACCCGAGCGAACGCGACAGCTCCCACCCGATCTCGGTCCCCTGACTGCCAAACGTCTCGCTGATGGCCACCACGCTCATGGAGCACCTCCTGGAATCGACAGGGTTCGGGGATGCGCAGTCCGGTAGTGATGTGGATGAAGCTGACGGCAGGTCGAGGAACCGAATTCCGGGCCATGCGTGCACCCCCGGGGGCTCGGCGCCCTCGATGTAGACGCTACCGCCGAGTGGCTGAACCGTCAACGTGAGGTGAGGAGGCTTGTTCGGCCGAGACCAGGTCACCGGCCCCTTCCGCTTCTCCTCTCAAGAAGGCCCTTGTCCTACACCTGAGGCGTGACCTATCATGCCGCCATCGTGGTGGATATCCCCGGTCTGCGTACACCTCATACGGCGACGCGCCGACATCGTCGATCTCCGCGCGCGAGCAGCGTCCAGCGGCGATTTCGGCTTCAGCCCACGACGGGATTATCCTGACCGTGCGCGCTGCGTCACAACGGCTACGCAGTTCTGGCGACTAAGAGTTGGGCAGGCATGACCGGCGAATGGCCAAATCTCTGACTCCTACCAGCTACGCGGTAAACATCGCCTGGAATTCGAACCACTGGCGTGGAATGCCGAGTCCTGGCGAGGGCGGGGGCTTCGGATTCGTGGCCGAAGGCGGCATCCCGGCGGAATCATGGAATCTTGATTTCAGAAATCCCCGCAACACACGAACGCTGCTTTATGCCTATACGCCGCGGATCGAGCGTGCGCGAGCGACCAGTGCCACCATGTTTCTCACTTCTCGGGCACCCGACGGCAAACGGTTCGTGGTCGGGCTCTACGTCATGGCGTCCATCCTTCGCGGGAATCAGCCGTGGCGCTCAAGCGATAGCGCGCGTCCCGACGGTCGCAATGGATATGTAAATCTCGCTGTGCAGCGCCAGCTCGCTACGGGCTGCGCAGATATCCGGTTGGTTCCGTGGAACCTTCATCGTCACTACGGCAGGACGCACGGCCCGCGCCAGTGGCCAGGGCGACAGACTTTCTTGATCCTGCCGGAAGCGAACGCCCGACGCCTAGCCGCTGATCTCATCGCGGCGCACAAGCGCTGGGCTCGCGACAATCCGAGTCGTCGAGCCGTAGCTGATCGCGTCATGGCGATTACTCGCGTCGCCCTCGGCGAGGCGCAGACAGGAAAGATAACGACCGCGCCGCCCCGGACAGCCGTCGTGCCTTGGTCGGACGTCGTGGTGGCAGAACGGCAAAAGATCAAAGCCGAAAGGCTGCTACGCAATGCGCCCCAACTCCGCTTGCTCAAAGAGCAGTACGGCTATCTATGCCAGGTCGATCCTCAGCACCGCCTCGATCTTCCCCAACCGCCGCCATACATCGAGGTCCACCATCTTGAGCCTGTAGCAAGAGGTGGTATTCTCGCCGATCGATCGTTCAGCAACTGCGTCGTCGTATGCCCCACTTGCCACATTCTGTTGCAGGCTGGAGCTGTCTGGATCGATCCGACTGACGGTCGCACAATTCGCCATTACGCAGGCGACCGAAGGTACGAGGGAAGGCGCCTGAAGCTCATCAGCGGACATCATCTCGACCGAACCATCCTTCGAGAGCTGGCGAGCAACGCGCGAGCATGAATCTCGACAATGGCTGCCCAACATCACGCTTCAGCGGCCCGGGGCGCGATGCGTGCCCCAGTCGCTGAGCGTGACCGTTAGACCTGAGCGTGCCGATGACAACAGCCACTATTAAACTCTTCCTGCCGCGGGGCGACGGGAAAAGCTTGCGAACGGCCGAGATCTCTAATTGGACCGGCAAGGCGATAGCAGCGCCACGAACAGAGCTGGACGAGCTACTCCAACGGGAGGAGCTCGACAAGGCCGGAATCTACATCCTTACGGGCGCTGACCCAGCCTCGGGATCGCCCCGAGCCTATATTGGTGAGGCAGAGGTCATTCGCGACCGCCTTAAGCAGCACAAGACGAAGGAGTTCTGGGTCTCGGCCATCGTCTTTGTTAGCAAGGACGAAAACCTCACCAAGGCGCATGTTCGCTACCTGGAGAGCAGGCTTCTCACCGAAGCCACGCAAGTCGGACGATTCACGTTGGAGCAGAATCAATCTGGCGGGTCGAAGCTTCCGGAGTCAGATCGCGAGGACATGGAGGTCTTCCTCGCACACACCCGCCAGCTGTTGCCAGTCCTCGGGTCCGACCTGCTCATCCCGGTCGCGCAGCCTTCGGCGAAGCAGCAATCTGGCGGAACTCTCTTCTGTCGCATGAAGGGTGCGGAAGGGCGCGGGCATCGAACACCAGACGGGTTCGTGGTGCTTCAAGGATCGACGGCGGTCCTGCAGGAGCGACAATCGGCAAAGAAATGGCCGTACGTCGTCGCACTTCGCGGCAAACTGATCGCCGACGGCACTCTCGTCCAAAAGGACGGCTTCTATCTGTTCACGCGTGACGTCGAGTTTTCCAGCCCGAGTGCGGCTGCATCCGTGATTGAAGGCGGTAGTGCGAACGGGCTTATTGAGTGGAGAACCAAGAATGGGCGGGTGCTCAAGGAGCTTGATGAACAGGCCTAACGAGCCAGTCGGGCGGCCGGCCGGCCCGGTGGAGGACAGCGGCGACCTCGAGTATTTTCCACTTTACTGTGGCGTGTCGCGCACGCTCGTGAACGACATCAAGCCGGCGGGCGACGTCGTGCGCGAGATCGTCGCCGAAGCGGACGGCGTCCTTCAATCGCGCGGGGGCTGACGTGCCTCGCCCTTGGGCCGAAGCGCTCGCGGGTGCAGGACGTCCATCGCGTAGCCCACATCCAAGCGCTCCCACAGCCAGCCTGGGCGCGTCGTCTGAGCGTCGAGGTGCAGTCCCGTGGCCTCGTTCTGTGCTCGGAGGGTCTTGACCGGATCGTCAAGGATCAGTTTTGGACTCGGCACGTCCGGCAGAGGTCTTCCCCACGGTGTCGTGAAGCGTAGCTCGCCGTCGGGTTGACGCTCGACCTGGTATCCCTCCTCGTGGACGGCGCGATGGTGGCGTCGACACAGCATCGCGAGGTTCGAGAGCGTGGTGGGGCCGCCTTGCGCCCAGTGGCGGATGTGATGGCCCTGGCCGAACGCCACTCCGCAGCCGGGGAACCGACAACCCTGGTCGCGGTGATGCAACGCGCGTCGTATCGCCGGCGGAATGGTCCGCGTCCGCGCGCCGACTTCCACGATGCGTCCATCCGCGTCGTGTCGCATGATGACCCGGGTCGCGTCGCACGCGAGGCGGCGGGACGTTACCGCGGTAACGTGCGTGCCGCCTTCGAGGACCGACTGGCCGGGGGCGTCGGGATCGGTGAGCACCGGTTCGTCGACGTGGACGACGACCTGGTAGCGCTCGCCCGGAGCTCCGGGATCGAGATCGCGGTGGAGGGCGCTCTCGGCGAGCAGGGCCAGCGCGTCCGCTTGCTGCTGAGACATGGTCGACGCGTCCGCGGAAACGTCCACGACGCTCGTGTTGCGCGCCCGCTGATACAGGGTCTCTCGTGCCGCGGCGAGCGCCTGCATGAGCAGCGCGCCCTCTTCCGGGGTCAGCCGTCCTCGGACGACGACCATGCCGTCCTCGTCCTGGTACACGTGAAGGGCGCGGCTCTTGTGACGCTGAGTGGTCTCGCGGGCTTCCGCCAGCGCGTCGACGCGACGCCAGCCGCGGACGATGCGTTCGACCTGACAGGCCGTGCCCGACCGGCCTACCGCGAGCAAGCGCTCCTCGGTCTCGGGTGTGGCCACTCGGGTCAGGGCTCGCACCTTGGCGTAGGAGAGCTCCCCGCGAGCGAGCGCGGCTGCCAGTCGGTGGAGCGTGCCGAGCGCGCGCGCCACCCGGACGCGCTCACGCGCGGCGTTGAGGTTCCAGCCGATTCGCCAGCTCAGCCAGTGAGCGCACGAGCTGAAGCCGTGGTTCCATCCGCCGCGCGCGTCGAACTCGCGGATGAGGTCGAGCAGGCGCGCGCCCGCGGCTTCGAGGTGCGCTGACAACTCGGCGATCTCGTCGGCGAGGAGGTCCGTCTCTGCGAGGGGCTCGGGAGTGGCGACGACGTCGATGCTCATAGGTGTGTCCCCCTGATGATGCAGCGACTCTACACCCGGGTTTTCGACCGACCTGGGAGCGGCCAGAATGCGCGTTGATCCGACGATCCATGATTTTTCCGTGTGAGCTTCGTCAGACCGGCTGTCGCGCGCCCTGCGTCACGCTGAGACGGGATTTTCCGGCGGCTGGGAACCGGCGTGGGTGTGCATGAGGAAACGTGTCAAGGGAAAACTTCGCGCGGAGTCGGCGACGCGCCGACTGAGCAACTCAGCTCAGCAGCGTTCGCCGGAAAAACGCGATCATCTCCTCGCGGAAGAGCGCGGCCTGGTCGCCCTGCGGGCCGAGACTGGCGCCGCGCACGCCGTAGCCGGCCTTGAGCGCGTACACCGCGAGATGTCGGTCGACGAGCGCGGGGTCCGCTTCACCCGTGACGGGATGGATGAACGCGCCGTCGTCCGCGAGGTAGGCGGTCGGCGCTCCCGGCGAAATCCGCGCATCCTCGAAGCGCGTGAGCGGTTCCGCACGATCGAAGCTGTGCGCGGCACCCGGAACGATGCGGACCGACGCAGTGCCGCCGCGGAGCCGGATCGCCTGCACGTGACCCTGGACCTGTTGAGGACTGACCCACTCGTCCCGATCACCCACGATCGCGCGCACCTCGGTGGGGCCGACGTGGGGATCGAGGAACTGGTGGCCGCACCATGGATAGGCGGCCAGCACCGCGCGCGCGGCGAGCGCGGGCGCGTGCACGGCCTCGGCGAAGCGGCGAGTGACGGCCGTGAGCACCGCGGAGCCGCCCCGGCTGTGCCCCTGCAGGGCGATCCGTCGCGGATCGATCTCGGGGCGGGCGGCGAGCGCGGCTACCGTCGCCGCCACGTCGAAGGCCGAGGCGGCGAAGGAGAACTGGGTCTGGTTCGCGACCGTGGAGGTCACTCCGCGCGCGCCGAAGGGATCGAGCACGAAGGCAGCGAGTCCGAGCCCGGTGAGCGTTTCGGCGTGGGCGAGATGAACCCGCGCGATGCCGAGGCTGCCGGGCACGATGACAACCACCGGCGCCGGAGGCCGGGCGTCGCCCGGCACGAACAGCTTGCCGTCGACGGTGACGCGCGGCATCGCCTCGCGCCTGCTGATGACCTGCCAGTAGTTGAGCGGGTTGGCGCTCGGGACCTCGATCGTCTCGCCGCGCACGCCGGCGAGGACGACGTCGCGATCACGAAAGCGCACGGCGGTCAGGCGGGTTGGGCGATGCCGCCGCGCGGGACGGCTGACGCGATCGAGCCCCAGATCGGCAGGTAGCTCGGGGGCAGCGCGCGGCTGTTGGGCGCCGCCAGCCAGAGGCGCAGCAGCAAGCGATCCTGGTCGGCGCCGTCGGAGTCCTCGTAATGCGTCCGGCCGTGATAGATCACGTGGTTGTTCAGCAGCTGGAGATCGCCGGGCTCGAAGTCCATCGTGAAGCACAGCTCCTCGCAGAGCGCTGCGTGCAGGTCGAGGGCTTCGTCGTGCGCCGCGGTCATGCGCGGGACGTCCGGGAGCTTCTGCGCGGCCTCGACGAACGTCCGCGAGTACTGCGTGGTGAACTTGCCCTCGTGCCAGCAGAAGATCGGCATCGGGAAGACCTTGCGCTCGCCGCCGGCCTCCTCGCCCTGGCGGCTGCGCCAGTAGTCCTGGCAGAGGAGCGCGTGGAGGTCGGGCCGGCGCCGGGCGATCTCGTTCGACACGCTCACCGCGCTCACGATCTGGCTGAGGCCGCCCGCCTTTGCCCGCCGCACGGTGAGCAGGCTCACCACGTCGCAGCGGTCCGTGTGAAAGCGCAGCGGCCCGGCCGACCGCGCCTTCGAGCGCGACGAGCGGCCGAGGGTCGGGTCCATCGTGGTTTCGCGCACGACGCCGTAGCGCCGGTTCTCGTCGCGCACTTCGCCGATCAGCTCACCGGCAGAGTTCTGGTAGCGCGGCCAGCCGAGGTGACAGCCGAGACCCCAGTAGAGCGTCTTCATGGTAGCGCGGCCAGCCGAGGTGACAGCCGAGACCCCAGTAGAGCGTCTTCAGCTCTTCGTCGCCGTAGCGATCGACGGGGATGCCGCGCAGGAGCGCGAAGCCGCGCCCGTTCTCCAGCTCGTCGAGCACCCCGGCGAGGTCGCGCGAGAGCGTCGGCAGCGGGAACTGCTCGGGGCCGAACTTCGGCCACGCCAGGCCGAGACGCTGGACACCGCGCAGCGCGGCGTCCAGCTCGTCGATCGCGCGCGCGGACAGCGGGCGGATCCACTCGGTGGAGGCCGCCATGTCGCGGCCGAGCCAGGCTTGAGGACCGCTGATCGTGGGGACCATCGCGCGCGTATGGTAGCGCAGTTCCCCGGCGGTGCGGGCCCGGCTGCTCAAAGAACGGGCTTTGTCGGGACGAGCGAGCCTACGCAACGCGCAGCCGCGATGGACCGGTGGCGCGATCTATTCGATTCTGCGTCGGTGTAGTCTGGTACGTCGTTTGCGCAAGCGAGTCCGGCTGCTTCAACGATCGGCACGGAGGAGACCCATGATCAGAGCGCAGCCGCGATGGACCGGTGGCGCGATCTATTCGATTCTGCGTCGGTGTAGTCTGGTACGTCGTTTGCGCAAGCGAGTCCGGCTGCTTCAACGATCGGCACGGAGGAGACCCATGATCAGACGTCCTGTCCTCATCTTGTTCGCGAGCATCATCGCCCTCGGCTTCGGCGCCACCTCCGTGCTCTCACAGGGAGCGCCGGGCAAGGTCGCCATGCTCTTGCCGGGCAGCGTCAACGACCAGAGCTGGAATGCCGCGGGTTACGCCGGGCTGCTCAAGCTCAAGGACACGGGGCTGGAGATCGCCTATTCCGAGAACGTCCAGGCGGCCGATCACGTGGAGGCGATGAAAGACTACGCCCGGCGTGGCTTCAGCCCGATCATCGGCCACTCCGGACGCTTCCTCTCGGCCGCGCAGCGGGTGGGGCCGGAGTTCGCGAAGACGACCTTCCTCGTCGGCTCCGGCTCGGGCGGGCAAGCCAACGTCATCTCCCTCGACGTGGCCAACGAGCAGTACGCCTACGTGGTCGGCGTGCTCGCCGGCAAGAGAGCAGTACGCGTACGTGGTCGGCGTGCTCGCCGGGAAGATGACCAAGACCGGAAAGGTCGGCGCCGTGGCCGGGCTCGAGGGCTTGCCCAACATGATCGCGAGCATGGGCGGGTTCCGGCTCGGCGTGAAGAGTGTCAGGCCCGAGGCCGAGGTGAAGATCATCTACCTCCAGTCAATGGAGGACCCGGCGGCGGCCAAGGAGGCGACGTTCTCGCTGATCGCGGGCGGCGCCGACGTGGTCGCCGGCAAGCTCAACGCCGGCCAATCAGGCATCATCCAGGCCGCCAAGGAGAAGAACGTCTTCGCCACCGGCCGCTCGGTGGGGCACACCGCGATCGCCCCCGAGCGCGTGCTCACCAACATCGACGAGAAGTGGTCGGACATCTACGCCGCGGCGGTGACCGAGCTGCGGGCCGGCAAGCTCTCCGGCCACTACGTCGCCTACGGCTACAACACCCCGACCGGCGGCGCCGAGCTTCGCTACTCCGCCGACCGCGCGCTGAATCCCGCGGTGCCCGCCGCGGTGGCGGCGGAGCTGGAGACGGTCAAGAAGAAGATCGCGTCCGGCGAGATCAAGGTGAAGCCGACCAAGGACGACGCGCGCGGCGGCGCCTGATCGTCCTCCGGCGAGCATGAGCGTGCACGCATGAGCGTGCACGGAGCAACGATGCTCCGGATGCGGGGGATCTCGAAGTCGTACGGCTCCGTGCACGCCAACCGCTCGATCGACCTCGACGTCGCCGCCGGCCGCATCGTCGGCCTGCTCGGTGAGAACGGCTCGGGCAAGACCACCCTGATGAACGTCCTGTTCGGGATGGTCGCGCCCGACGAGGGCACGATCGTCTTCAAGGACCGCCCTCTGATTGGCCACGCGCCGCGCGAGGCCATCGCCGCCGGCATCGGCATGATCCACCAGCACTTCATGCTCGTGCCGGCGATGACGGTCACCGAGAACGTCATGCTCGGCTGGGACGCGACCGGACGCTGGCTGCGTCACACCGAGGTCGCCGCTCGGATCCGCAGCGCCAGCTCGGCCTACGGCCTCGGCCTCGACCCGGGCGCGCGCGTCGAGGCGCTTCCGCTCGGCGCCCAGCAGCGCGTGGAGATCGTGAAAGCCATCGTGCGTGGTGCCGAGCTGCTGGTCCTCGACGAGCCGACCTCGAGTCTGAGCCCGCCCGAGATCGCCGGGCTCCTCGACGTCCTGCGGCGCCTCCGCGACGAAGGCCGCTCGGTGATCTTCATCTCGCACAAGCTCGGCGAGGTGCTCGAGGTCTGCGACGAAGTCGTCGTGCTGCGCGACGGTGAGGTCGCGGGCCGCGCCGAGGTGGCGGGGATCAGCCGGCGCGAGCTCGCGCACATTATGGTCGGCCGCGACGTCGGCGCGCCGATCGAGCGCCGCGCGCTCGCGCCGGGACACGAGCGCCTCGTGGTCGCCGATCTCAGGGCCGTCGACGCGGCCGGCATCGAGCGCCTGCGCGGCGTGAGCTTCTCGGTGAGATCAGGTGAAGTGCTGGCTCTCGTCGGGGTCGACGGCAACGGCCAGGCCGAGCTGGCGTCGCTGATCTCCGGGATGGATCGACCGGCGCGCGGCGCCGTCTTCGTCGACGGCGCCGACGTCACCGCGGGCGGCGTCGCCGCGCGCCGCGCGGCCGGCCTCGCTCACGTCCCCGCCGACCGGGCGACGACCGGCCTCGTGGCCGACATGACCATCGCCGAGAATCTCGCGCTCCGCGCGTTCGACGACCCGCCGATGCGTCACGGCCCATGGCTCGACCTGGGTGCGATGGCCGACCTCGCCCGCGAGCGCATCGCCGAGTTCGCCATCCGCGCGTCCGGACCCGAGACCGCGGCGCGCACGCTTTCGGGCGGCAACCAGCAGAAGATCGTGCTCGCCCGCGAGCTGGGGAGTCGTCCCGCGGTGCTGGTGGCCGAGCAGCCCACGCGCGGACTCGACCCCGGCGCCACCCGCTTCGTCGTCGACCAGGTGCTCGCGCTGCGCGAGGCCGGCGGCGCGATCCTCTACATCTCCACGGAGCTGGAAGAAGCGCTGCTCGTCGCCGATCGGATCGGCGTCCTGTACGGCGGCCGGCTCGTGGGCCTCGTGCGGCGAGAGGACATCGACCTGTCGCGTCTCGGATTGATGATGGCGGGGGCGCTCGAAGACCTCCCCGACTCCGCGGCGCTCTACGGAGTGCGGGAGTCGTGACGGCGCGCGCGGTCGGCTGGCCGCTGCTCGCCGTCGCGCTCGCGCTGGCCCTCACCGCGCTCCTGATCCTGGCCGCCGGGAAGAATCCGCTGCTCGCGTACGCCGCGCTCGCGCGGGGAGCCCTCGGCTCGTGGGATCGCTTCGGCATCGGTCTCAACAAGGCGACCCCGTACGTGCTCACAGGCGTCGGCGTCGCGCTCTGCTTCCGTGCCAAGGTGATCAACATCGGCGGGGAGGGACAGATCGCGCTCGGCGGCCTGGCCGCGACGTGGATGGCGCTGGCGTTCCCCCAAGCTCCACCCGTCGCGCTTCCGCTGCTCGCGCTGGCCGCCGGCGCGGCGGCCGGAGCCGGGTGGGCGGCGCTGGCCGCGATCGTGCGGCTGCGCCGTCACGTCCACGAGGTGCTGGTCACGCTGCTCATGAACTTCGTCGGTGTGTTGATCGTGAGCGAAGCGCTGCAAGGCTCGCTCGGCGAGCCGGGCGCCGGCTTCCCGCAGTCGCCGCTGATCCCGACCGCCGCGTGGCTGCCGCGGCTGCCGGGCAGCGATCTTCACGTGGGCATCCTCGTCGCGGTCGTCGCGGTCGTCGCCGGGCACGCGCTGCTCTGGCACGCTCCGTTCGGGTTCCGCCTGCGCGTGCTGGGGGCGAGCGTCCCCGCGGCCACCTACGCGGGAATCTCTCAGCCGCGGACGGTGCTCGGCGTGATGTCGCTGGCGGGCGCGCTGGCCGGGCTCGCCGGGGGCGTCGAGGTGCTGGGTGTTCACTACCGACTCATCGAGGGGTTCTCCACCGGCTTCGGATTCAACGCGGTGGCCATCGCGCTGCTGGGCGCGCTCAACCCGATCGCGGTGCTGCCGGCGGGGCTCTTCTTCGGCTTTCTCGAGACCGGAGCGCTGGCCATGCAGCGGGCCATCGGTGTCCCGTCCTCGCTCGTCTCGGTCATCCAGGGATTGACGATGGTGTTGATCCTCGCCGCGATGGGACTGGCGGCCCGCCGCCCGAGCGCCTGATGGATTCGCTCGCCGAGATCCTCGCCGCCGCCATTCGCATCGCCACCCCGCTTCTCTTCGCGGCCCTGGGCGGCATCCTCTCCGAGCGCGCCGGTGTCTTCGCCGTCGGCCTCGAGGGCATGATGCTGTCCGGCGCGTTCGCCGGAGTCATCGCGACCCACGCGCTCGGCCACGCCGGTTTCGGGTTGCTCGCGAGCGCCGTGGGTGGCGCTCTGCTCGCGGCGGTGGTCGCGCTGGTGACCGTGCGGTTCTGCGCGGACCAGATGGTCACCGGCCTCGCGGTCAATATCCTGGCGCTGGGCCTGACGAGCTTCCTGCTGCGCGGCCTCTTCGGTCACGGCGCGGCCCCGACCATCCGCGTGTCCCCGCTGGCCCCGGTGCCGATCCCCGCGCTGGGGGACGTTCCGTTCCTCGGCCCGCTCCTGTTCCGCCAGCCCGCGCTCACCTACGTGGGGCTCGCGCTCGTAGTGGCGCTGCTCGTCCTGCTCCATCGCACGCGCGCCGGCCTCACCCTGCGCGCGGTGGGCGAACATCCCACCGCGGCCTTCGCCGGCGGCGCCGATCCCATCCGCGTCCGCACGCTCGCGGTGATCGCCGGCGGCGCGCTCGCGGGCATCGGCGGCGCCGTCCTGTCGTTGCAACAGGTCGGCACGTTCACCGACGGCATGACCAACGGCCGCGGCTATCTCGCCCTCGCCGCGATCATCGTCGGCCGCTGGTCCCCCGCCGGTGCTCTCGTCGCCTGCCTCCTCTTCGGAGCCACGGATGCCCTCCAGCTCCGCATCCAGGGCCTGCGCTTGCCGGTCAGCTCCTACGTCATCCAGATGCTTCCGTACGTCGTCTCGATCGCCGTGCTCGCCGGCCTCGGCCGCGGCGCCCGCCTGCCCGCCGCGATCGGCACGCCGTTCGTGCGCTAATGGAGCTCGCGGAATTGGTTGACGGTCTCACGTCGGGGGTCGGCTGGCCTGGGTCCTCGAAAAGAGGAGCTTCGCTCCTCTTTTCTGCGAAATCGGCGCTCGACCCCCGACGTGAGACCGTCAACCAATTCCCCGAGAATCATTAG
>Ga0193725_1000126_pt1 | contig 25626 bp, 23 predicted proteins | sample H2a2metaG_FD_143058 | JGI IMG/M metagenome (GOLD analysis project Ga0193725, IMG submission 143058) | Soil microbial communities from a riparian zone of the East river system, Colorado, United States - H2a2 | ecosystem: Environmental > Terrestrial > Soil > Riparian zone | place: USA: East River... | reverse complement strand
TCACCCACCACGCGCGTCAGCTCCGCGAGAAACGCCCCCGGATCCTGTCCGGGCAGGAGCCGAACGTCGATCGCGGCCGTCGCGACCGGCGGGATCACGTTCGTCTTGTCGCTCCCCTTCAAACCGGTGATCGAGATCGTGTTGCGCAGCAGCGCATTGAACGTGAGATCAGCCGTGATGGTGCGGACCGCGACCGAGTCGCGCAGTGCGGCCCGAATGTCGCTCAACCAGCGCCGCAACGTCGAATCCCGCTCGATCGTCGCGAGGTCACGAAACGAGCGCTCCGCGGCCGGCGTCACGGTGAGCGGCGTTCGCCACTCGGCAATGCGGTTGAGCGCGCGGATCAGGCGGTGCACGGGATTGTCGGGGGTCGGGCGCGAGCCGTGGCCGGCCGTCCCGCGCGCGGTGACGTCGAGCCAGAACGGCGACTTCTCGGTCGTACCGACGCCGTAGAACTCCACGCCGCCACGCCCGTCGGCGCGCGTGAGCCCGCCCTCATTGAGCAGGAACTCGGCGTCCCGGACGAGATCGGCCTGATGCTCCGCGATCCAGGCGGCGCCGACGCCGGCGCCGATCTCTTCGTCCGACGTCGCGAGAAAAATAATGTCGCGCTTGAGCGGAACATGGGCGCGCTTGAGGATGAGCATCGTCATGAGCTGCGCGATCGCTTCGCCCTTCATGTCGAGGGCGCCCCGGCCCCACACGTAGCCGTCCTTGAGCAGGCCGCTGAACGGTTGGACGGTCCAGTACTCTGGCGACGCCAGCACGACGTCCATGTGGTTCAGGAGAATCAGGGGCCGCGCGCTGCCGTCGCCCGCGAGCCGGGCGTACAGATTGGCCTTCCCCGGCGCCGGCTCGAAGATCCGCACCTCGATGCCATCGCGCCGCAGCACGTCCGCAAGCCACCGCGCCGCCGCGATCTCGTTGCCCGGTGGATTGGTCGTGTTGATACGCAGGTATTGCGACAGCAGGGCGGTCGCTTCGTCGCCGAGCGCCTTCCAGTCCGCCTCGCCCGGGGCTGTCATGAGCGCGACCCGCGCCGGGGTTTCCATCACCGGCGCAGATGACGGACCGGCCAGCGGCGGCATGGGACGACGGCCCGCGCAACCGGCAACGAACACCACCAGCAGAATCAGCTTCCAACCGTGCATAGTCGATATCCCGTGCTAGAGCGTGAGCGTCTCACCATGCGCAAGCTGGCGATATCCGCTTGGTGGCAACCCGGCCGAGTCCCACGCGGCGCGCGCGCGGATCGGCGGTTCGTCCATCGCCTCATCGGTGAGCTTGAACGTCCCCCAGTGAATCGGCACCATCACGCGCGCGTTCAACGCGCGGAACGCCGCCACTGCTTCTTCAGGGTTCATGTGGAGGTAGCGCATGAACCAGCGCGGCTCGTACGCCCCAATCGGCATCAGGGCAACATCGAACGGACCGTAGCGCTCGCCGATGGCTCCGAACTCGGGATGATAGCCCGTATCACCCGCGAAATACACGTGCCGGCCATTGGCGCCGTCGCTGCTCAGCGCAAAGCCGCACCAGAGCGTGTCGCCGCGGTCGCCGAAGCCGCGGCTGCTGAAATGCATCGCCGGGGTTGCCGCGATGCGGAGCGAACCGATGGCGTGCTCCTCCCACCAGTCCAGCTCTCGCACCCGATGGTCACTTACGCCGCGCTTGCGAACAAAGGCCGCAAGCCCGAGTGGCACGACCCAGGACGCTTCCGGATGCGCCTGTGCCAGTCGCCGAACTGTCGTGACGTCGAGATGATCGTAGTGGTTGTGCGACTCCAGGACGACGTCGAGCGGTGGCACATCTTCGAACGCGATCCCCGGCCGTACCCAGCGCCGTGGACCGGCGAATTGGACCGGCGAGGCCCGCTCGCTCCACATCGGGTCGGTCAGAATGTTGAGACCATCGAGCTGAATGAGCAGGCTCGAGTGTCCCACCCACGTCACCGTGAGCTGCGACCGCGGAGCGCGGGGCGGGACAAAGTCGGGCGGGACGCGCGCGAACACCGCTGGATCGGGATCCTTGGGTCGCGGCCGCGTCGTGCGATGCACGAGCATCCACTTGAGGAGACTGCCGAACCCCGGCACGGCTTGATCGACCCACGGATTGCGAAAGCCACCGCCGGGACGGTGGTGTGAGGGGACGGCTGGAGGAGTCACGGCGCGGAATATAGCCGAGCCGTGACTAGCTCGACGCTTACGGCGTGCTGTCGGGGAAGACGTGAATCACGAGCGTGTCAGCCAACGATCCGCTCGACGCGACAATCCGGCCGGTGCCGACCGCCTTGGATGTCACGCGCGTCACGCGCGCCGTGTCCACATACGTGACAAGTCCGAGCACGGCCGTGTCGAGGTTCTGCCACACGACGGACGCGAGCGTATCCTGCTGATGTTGCGCGTCAACGACCGTCGCTTCAAGGCGATTCGTGTGATTCGCGAGCATAGAGCTCGCGCCCAGAATGAAGACGTCGCCTCGGAACGCCGAGAGCGTGACGTTATGCGTCGTTTCGGCGCCGCGGTTGACCGCCACGTTCGAATCGAGCGACGACGAGAAGTTGCTCCCGGAGGGGGGCTCCACGCCGACGATGTAGGTGCCGGGCAGGAGATAGGCGAGGCGATATTGGCCCGCCGCATCCGTTTTGCCGGTCGACAGGATGTACCAGTTGCTCGGGCCACCGCCCCAGGCGCTGACAGTCGCATTAGCAACGGGGCCTACGGGTCCCGCGCTGGCATCGTGCGTGACAGTGCCTGCGATGTTGCCGGTTGCCCCTCTATTGACCGCCCGGATCGACGCGAAGAAGTCGAATGCACCGTCACCGCGCTGGTTGTACACGAAGCTGCGTCCGACGTCGAAGTCGATCACGATGACGGCCCCGGTATCGGGACTGCTGCTTGGCGTCTCAACGAACACGCCATACGACTCTTGACCGGAGCCGTTCCAGCGCACGACCGCCTGCGATCCGTTCTTGAAGCGAATGCCCGCCGAAGAGTCGACGTTGACGGTGACGAGCACGGCTTTGTATTGATCGGCAGTGACCTCACCGATGCCCAACGAGTCGGTTAGACCCTGTTGTAGCGTCAACAGATCGACCTGGCGATGCGGCGCCGCTACCGTTACCCAGTGCATGCTGTCGGCCGAGGTCCCGGTGTCCGGGTGGGTGGAGACGGCGATGCTGACGATGTAGACCTGCACGCTCTGCACCGAATCGAAGGGAAATGGATCGTCTGTGAGGAGAACCTTCGCCATCGGCTTGCGAGCATTCGGACCGGTAGTGCGAACATCGTCCTTGTAGCAAGCTGCGGCAATTGCGGCGACGGCAAGCAAGGTGAGACTCAGTCTCGACATCGTCAGATTCCTCCTGAGGGTGTTGCGCGGACGCCGCTTGTGCATTGAATACCCGGGTAGTCTCGCGCGGCGTCACACGGCCGCGCACGTTTTCCCTTGTGACGCGGTGACTTACGCGATGGGTATAGACAGGGTGGAACCAAGCGACGCAGAGCTGGTGCGCCGGGTCCGGGCCGGCGACACCGTGGCGTACGGCGCGCTGGTTTCCCGCTACCGCGATCGTCTGGGGCGTTACGCCGTCCACATGATCGGCGATCGTGAAGACGCGGAGGAAGCGTTGCAGGACAGCTTCGTGCGTGCCTACCGCTCCCTGGCGCGCTGCGACGATCCGGCACGCTTCGGCGCCTGGCTGTACGGAATCCTGGTGAACCGCTGCCGCACGACTGGAGCGCGTGCGGCGCGCCGCCGCCGCATGTTCGTGCATGACGCGCACGCGCTGGACGGCGCCGCCCACGCCGACCAGTCGGATCGCCTGGACTGGACCGACGCGGTCGATCGCGCGCTGGCGCGCCTCGCGCCTGACTACCGTGAGGCGTTTCTCCTCAAACACGTCGAAGATCTCGAGTACGGGGAGATCGCCGAGTTGACCGGCGCCGGGGTGTCGGCGCTGAAGATGCGTGTGAAGCGCGCACGTGAGCAGCTGCAGAAGTACCTCAGAGAGGCGGAGCATGTTTGAACAAGACGATGAGACCGTTGAACGCGTAATTCAACACCTTCGCCGCCCCATGGCGATGGATCCGGGGCTCGACGCGCGAGTGATGCGCGAGATCGCCCGGGTTCCTTCCCCAAAGCGGCGCGCGCGGCTGCTGTTGCCTCTGCTGGCAGTGGCGGCAGTCCTGGCAACGGTCCTCATTGTTGCACGGCCCTGGAGTTGGAATCGCTCGAGCAAGACCGACGTCCAGCAATTCGTGTTGGTCGCTCCGCAGGCTGCGTCCGTGGCGCTCGTCGGAGATTTCAATGATTGGGACCCCGCGCGGTCGCCCATGCAAACCGCGCACGGCGTCTGGGCAACTGTGGTTCGGCTGGCGCCCGGGCGCTATCGCTACGCGTTTCTCGTGAACGGCGTCGAATGGCGCGCTGATCCCAGCGCGCCGGCGGCGAAAGACGACGAGTTCGGAACGCCGAGCTCGGTGGTCACGGTTGGAGGGAGAGGATCATGATTCTCGCCGCGCTATTGCTGGTGACGCAGGCTGCCGCTCAGGATCCGCGACTCGAGCGGCTCGATCCTGATACACGGTTGGCTGTCGTGGCGGTGCTCGATTCGGCTCGCGACGTCGGGCTCCCAGTCGAGTCAATTATTCAGCGTGCGTTGGAAGGCGCGACCAAGGGTGCGTCGGGCGCTCGAATTGTGGCGGCCGTCAGACGGCTCGCTCTCGATCTCGGCACTGCACGAGCGGCGCTCGGGAACAGCGCTTCGGCACCGGATCTCGAGGCTGCCGTGGCGGCGCTGCGCGCCGGCGCGACACCGGAAGTCCTCGCGCATCTCCGCGACGTACGCCGCCCGCCCCTCACGATGGCACTGTCCGTACTCGCCGACCTCGTCGCGAGCGGCGTGCCCGCTGACAGCGCCGCGGCCGCGGTTCTCGCGCTCGCACCGAAGGCGCGCGATGCCGATCTGGTCGAATTCCGACGCGCCGTAGAGCGCGACATCGCGCTCGGCGCACCGCCCGGCGCAGCGACGTCGGTGCGTCTCAACGCGGGCGCTTTGGACGCAATCAGCAACCTGGGCGCGCCCAACGGCGCCAACAACCCTCCTCGCCGCTCCCGGCCGTAGTCCTCTATTTCCGTGCGGACACTCGCCCTCATCGGACTGGCGTGTGGGGTCAGTGTTCGTGCGTTGGGCGCGCAAGTGACGGCGAACGTCGAGGCGGGCATCACGGATGTCCAATACGATGGCTTCCTCGCGTCCGGTGCGGCGTCCATCTCACCCACGATGCGTTGGCAGCACCCCGGAGGCCGGGGCTTTTTTGGCGCCCGCGGCACCTACCTGCAGTTCCAGAGCGGGCGCCGCAGTATCGATGGCTCGGCCAATGGCTCGTGGTTCACCCCGCTCGCGCGCCATTGGCGGGGCGAGCTCGGTGCAGCTGCCGGGGCAAGCGACTATGCCAACATCGCGAGCTTCAGCCACGGACAAGTGGACGCGCGCCTCCATTTGATGGACGAGGATCGCGGTGGCTGGATCGCGGCGACGATGGGACGCTCGTCATTCGGGGGCGGATCGCGGCCCGTCACTGTGGTTGCGGTCGGTATGTGGCTCCTGCGCACCGACAAGACGATGTTCGTGTCGGTGGATCGCTCGTTCATTGGCGACACGGCGTACACCGATCTCCGGTCATCCGCCCGGTGGCGGCGCGCGCGCGTCGTGCTCGAAGGCGTCGTAGGAGCCCGGGTGTGGAGTCGCGGCGGGGGGCACGGCGTGTTCGGAGAGGGCAGTGCCACGCTCGCCCTCGGACGCCAGGCAGCACTGGTCGTGTCCGCCGGTCGCTACCCCACTGATGTCATCAGTGGCAGCCTCGCTGGTCGTTACGTGACGGCTGCCGTCCGGCTGGGACGGATTACGGTTCGCAGGCCCGTCACGCCGGTCTACTCCGGCAATTCGCGCGCGAGCGAATCGCACAGCTCACCGAGCGCAACTGATACGCGTTTGGAGATTGAGACGCGCCGGGATGACGACGTCCGTCTCACCGTCTACGCGCCCGGCGCGACCGTCCTCGAAATCAGCGGTGATTTCACCGATTGGCGTCCCGTGGCGCTGAGTCGCAGTCCAACGATGGCCGACGCGTGGGTGGCGTCGCTTCGGATTCCGCGCGGCATCCACCGCATCAACGTGCGGCGCGACGGCGGGCCCTGGATGGCACCCGGCGGCACAACGCGCAGCGCCGACGACTACGACGGCGAGGTCGGTGTCTTCATTCTTCCCTAGCGGGCTCCGCCCGCGAGCCGCAGCGCTTCCGGTCTCCGACGCAGTGCCAACATCGCCCAGACGCCGAGTGCCGGTCCGATCGCCAGGACACTCATGCTCCAGCGCCAGCCGATCGCGGCGGCGACTTTGGGCAGCATGTAGATCGTCGCGCAGGTCAGCAGAAACCCCAGACTGATCTGGAGTGTCAGCGCAGTGCCGACGTAGTCGCGGGGAGCAAGCTCGCTGACCGCAGCCGAAAACTGCGCCGAGTCGGCAACGGCACTGATTCCCCAGACGAGCAGCAACGGAATGAGCGCCACGAGCGGCGCACCGAAAAGCAGACCGACCAGGCTCGCACACGTGCCCGACACCACCATCGCGGTGCTGGTAACGAGCGTGCGTCCCCAGCGATCGGCGTACTTCCCGCCGAGCCAGCATCCGATCGCGCCACTGCCGACCACGCCGAACGTCACGAGCGCCGCGAGTCCCGTCACGTCTGCGTCCGCTGCCCGGCGCGCGTGCTCGCTGGCGGCAATGAACACCGCCATCCAGGTCCACATCGCGTACAGCTCCCACATGTGACCCAGGTATCCGAGGTTCGCCAGCAGCACACCGCGGTCTTTAAGAATCCGCGGGGCGGCGGCGAGATCAAGCGGCGGCGAAGGGGCGGCGAATGGTCCGTCGTTCGGCACGAGGAGGACCAACAGTCCGCCCGCCAGCGCGCTGAGCGCCGCCACGATGAGGACAACCCGCCACGCGGCCGGGGAGACTGCCCACCGCACGAGATGCGGACTCGCCGAGCCAAGGGTGAGGGCGCCGACGAGAATGCCGATCGCGAGTCCTCTTCCTTCTTTGAACCATCCCGCCGCGATCTTCATCCCGGGCGGGTACACGCCGGCGAGTGCGGCGCCCGTAAGTAGCCGGCAAGCGATACCCATCGTGATGCCGCTCGAGGCAGCGACACCGAGCGTCGCGAGTGCGGCCAGCGCGGCCGATCCCGCGACCAGGCGCCGGGCCGACAGGCGATCGGCGAGCGTGAAGATCGCACTGACGAGCGCGCCGGCGACGAATCCGAGCTGCACGGAGATCGTCAGCCACGCGGTGGTGACGGGGGAAAGCTGCCAGACGCGCGCGAGCGTTGGCGCAACGGCGGACGCACTGAACCACGGAGCCATCGCGAGCAGCTCGGCGATGGCCACCACACCAAGAACGCGGCGGGCGTTCACAGCCCGGTGGGATGATCGAGGAACACCCAGGGCAAATCGAGCTTCTTGGAGACGTGCTGGGCGAGCGCCTTGACGCCGACGGTCTCGGTCGCGTAGTGACCTGCGTACAAGACGTTGAGGCCGAGCTCCTCGGCATCGAAAAATGTCCAGTGCTGGCCTTCGCCGGTGATGAACGTATCGAGCCCCGCGGCGGCGGCCTGTGGAATCAGCGACCCCCCCGCGCCGGTGATGATTCCGACCCGCTGCACGCGCTCGGGCCCGAACGGGAATAGCCGCGGCGCGGTACCGAGGACCTTGGTCACCGCCCAGCTGAGCTCCTCCCGCGTGCCGTGGTACTCGCCCCAGACGCCCGCGGGCGCTCCGTGGTAGGATCCGAAATCGCCGCGAATTTTTATGTCGAGCATGCGGGCGAGCACGGGATTGTTGCCAACATCGGGGTGGCGGTCGAGCGGAAGGTGCGCGGCGTAGAGTGCGATGTTTCCTTTGATGAGTCCCGCGAGCCGACGATAGGCGGGACCGACCAGCGGTCGCAGACCACCCCAGAACATGCCGTGGTGAACGAGGAGACAGTCAGCGTGCTGCTCGGTCGCCTGGCGGACGGTCGCCTCGCAGAGATCTACGGCCGCGGCGAGTCGGGTGACGTCGCCGGAGTTGCTGACCTGCAAGCCATTCAGCGCCTCAGGGGCGTCCGCTACCTCGTCGGCGATATGGAGATAGTCATCGAGAAAACGCACGAAAGTGTCTAGGCGCACTCAAGACACCGTAGTCACAGTATCGAGGCAGTTACGCGACTTTCCACATTGGCTGACGTCACAACGCAATATCTGACAACGGATTAGAGAATCCACATGGAGCGGGCCGAGGCGTGTGGATATCTATGCTCGTGCCAATGCCTGGCCGCCGCGCTGCGAGACCTGCGGCGGTTGGCCCGCGTCCTCGCCCATCCGCAACACGCCGTTGATCTCTCCGCCCTCCTGTATCAGCAGGCGCTTCGTATGCACATCGCCGTGAACGACGCTGGTCGCTTGCAGCTCGACGCGCTCTTCCGCGTAGATCGCTCCGCGCACCTCGCCGCCAATGATGGCTTCACGGCTCACCACGTCGCCTTCCACTTCCCCGCCCCGGGCGACGAGGACCTGCTTGGCCGCGCGCACGGTTCCGCTCACTGAGCCTTCGATCTTCACGACGCCGTCCGCGGAGATGTCTCCGACGACACGCATCCCCGCGCCGATGATCGATAGCCCGGGAACGCCGTCGCGGCCGCCGGCGGGTGTTGCGCCTTTTTCTGAGAACACTGCCATCAGCGTCCCTCCTTCACTAGATCCAGCGGATCGACGGACTTGTTGTCGTGTCGAATCTCAAAGTGCAGGTGCGGAGCAGTGGACCGCCCTGAGTTTCCGGATAAACCGATGACCTGCCCTGCCTGAACTTCGTCGCCCTCGACTGCAAGCAACCGCGACATGTGACCATACATCGTCTCATACCCGGACGGATGCCGCAAGAGGACGAACAAGCCGTAGTCCCCATCGTAGCCTGCTGCCGTGACCGAGCCTCCCCCTGAGGCCCGCACCGGAGTCCCAAGCGGCACGGCGATATCGACGCCGGGATGGGATTCGTCGACCACCCCGGGCCGCACCTGGCCGCGGGTGACAAACCCCTGGACGTCGAGAGGCCAGTGCGATGGTGTGGACGCCCCGCGCTCGTAGCGGTTCCCAGCTCCGGGCAGCGCTGCCCGAATTGGGACCGCGCGCATCGAACTGGCAAAGTCGGTATTGCGGACGACGGTGCCGCCCGCGCCCGCGGCTCCTGCACCGCTGCGGGTGACGGGAGGAGCTTTGACGCCGAGCATTTGTCGCAGCTCCTGGTAGTTCGCTTCCGCGCGATTCAACGCAGACGCGAGCTGCTGTACGCGACTGTTCTCGACGCGAAGCCGCGACACTTCCCGCTTGAGTCCGGGGACCAGCGCGGCGTTGCGCATGATCGGTCCGGCGAAGGCGAAGAACAGCACGACCAGGACGGCAATCGCGCCGGCGCCCCACTTCCCCGCCATGACCGCCCAGCGCGGGAACCGGTACTGTTTGGATTCGAGGTCGCCGTCCGGGTGAACGACGATCGTGACACCGCGTGTCCCCCTCGTCATCCGTCGAAAGGCACGCCGAGGATCAGCTCGAGCAGCCGGGCGAGATCATCGTTCGAGTAGAACGACACTTGGATCTGGCCTTTCCCTTTGGCGCGCAGTGTGACGCGGACGTCGGTGCCGAGCCGGCGTCGCAAGGCGTCTTCGACGCGCCGCACTTCGGGGGCGGCGCCCATGCCGCGTTTCATGCGCGGCCGGCGTTCGGGCGCGCGGCCGCCGCGCACGCGGTCTTCCACTTCGCGAACGGAGAGACCCTGCGCCACCGCCTCGCGCGCGAGATTCGTGACGACGCGCGTATCCTCGAGTGCGAGGAGCGCGCGCGCATGACCCACCGACAGCTGTCCCTCGTGCAGCATCTCCAACACCACTTCGGGCAGCTTGAGCAGGCGGAGGGCGTTGGCAACGGTCGAGCGGTCGCGACCGACCGCATCGGCGACGTCTTGCTGAGCGAGTTTGAACTCCGCGATGAGCCGTTCGTAGCCGCGCGCCTCGTCCACGGGGGACAAGTCGTCGCGCTGCAGATTCTCGATCAGCGCCAGAGTGAGTAGCGTGCGATCATCGGCTTCGCGTTGTACCGCAGGGATGCGTTCCCATCCGAGCTGCTGGCAGGCGCGCAGCCGCCGCTCGCCGGCGATCAGCTCAAACGCACCGTTCCCACCGGGCGCCTTGCGAACCACGATCGGTTGCAGCAGTCCCGCCTGTTTGATCGAGGAAACGAGCTCCTCGAGCGCCGCGGGATCTACCGTTCTGCGGGGCTGAAATGGGTTCGGCCGAACATCCTTGATGGGCAGCTCGACCAGACTCCCTTCCCGCTCGGCTTCCTCCCGACTCGGCCCGAGCAACGCCTCGAGCCCTCGGCCAAGGCGGCGTCTTCCAGCGGCGGTTTCCGTCATGCGGTCACCTCCGGCAGCGGTTCAATGGCGGGAAGGCTTGGCGAGGGTGGAGCGTCCTGCTCGACCCGGCGAATCAACTCCTGGGCGACGGCGAGATAACTCTTTGCGCCGATCGACTGCACGTCATACAACACGATCGGCTTACCAAAGCTGGGTGCTTCCGCGAGCCGCACGTTACGGGGGATCGTGACATTGAACATGCGGCCGCCGAAGTACTCTTTCGCTTCTTCGGCGACTTGCTTGCAGAGATTGAGACGCGCGTCATACATCGTCAGCAGCACCCCTTCGATCGCCAGTGCGGGATTGAAATTGCGCTGGACGAGCTTCACCGTGTTGAGGAGCTGCGAGAGACCTTCGAGCGCGTAGTACTCGCACTGAATCGGAATGATCACGCTGTCCGCGGCCGTCAGCATGTTCAGGGTGATGAGGCCGAGCGACGGCGGGCAGTCGATGATGACGTATCCGTATTCGTCGCGCAGATCGCGCAGCGCCTCGCGCATGCGCGTCTCCCGGGCGCGTTGATTGACGAGCTCCAGCTCGGCGCCCACCAGGTCCTGAGTCGCGGGGACGACGTCGAGATCCGGGAAGTGCACGTGGGGGAAGCGCGACTGCGCCAGCGGCGCACCATCAATCAGCGCGTCGTAGAGCGACTTGCGGATGCGATCGCGCTCGATGCCGACGCCGCTCGTCGAGTTGCCTTGCGGATCGGCGTCGATGAGCAGCGTCTTGCGCTCGGCTGTCGCAAGCGACGCGGCGAGGTTTACGGCAGTCGTCGTCTTGCCGACGCCGCCTTTTTGGTTTGCGATCGCAATTACGCGTGACATTATAAATTATTATGCCGCAATGAGTTATGTAGCTCGCAAATTCACGCGAGTTCAATATACGTTCGTTTCACGTGAAACGAAAGAGCGTACGTTTCACGTGAAACTGCAACATTGGGATTCTAGGCGACTCGGCGGCGCCAGCGCGTCGCCTCGAAAACGAGGTTGTGGAGATCGCTGGGCGTGACACCCGGGACCCGCGCGGCCTGCGCGAGCGAGCTGGGACGCACGCGGTCGAGCTTCTGGCGCGCTTCGGTCGCCAAGGTCCGTAGCTCGAGGTAGGGCAGGTCCGAGGGCAGGACAAACGCCGCGAGCTCCGCCAGGCGCGCCGCAGCCTCGCGCTCCCGCACCAAGTAGCCGTCATACTTGATTTCGATTTCGGCGGCGACGATCGCCTCCGCGGCGACGTCGGCTCCGACGCCGGCAGCGGCGAACAACGCGGCGAGCGAAACGCCGGGCCGTTTCGCAATCACGGCAATGCGATCACCCTCCACCAAACTCGTACCGCTCTCCGCGAGTGGACCCGCCGCCGCTTCCGGGCTGATCGTCGTCTCGCGCGCGAGGCGCAGCGCCGACTCCTCGGCAGCCAGCCGGCGTTCCGCCGCGCACAGCTCATCGACGGTCAATAGACCGAGCTGCTCCGCGAGCGGGAGCAGGCGGCGCAGCGCGTTGTCCTGCCGGAGCAGCAAACGGAATTCGGACCGCGACGTGAACAGACGGTACGGCTCATCGACTCCGCGCGTCACCAGATCATCGACGAGCACTCCGATGTACGCATCGTCACGTCCCAGGACCACCGGCTCGGCACCGCGGATCCGGCGCACGGCGTTGATCCCGGCGACGACGCCTTGGCCCGCCGCCTCCTCGTAGCCCGTCGTTCCGTTGATCTGGCCGGCGAAGAACAGGTGCTCGACCGTCTTCACCTCGAGCCACGGCGTGAGCTGCGTCGGGGGATAGTAGTCGTACTCGATGGCGTAGCCGGGGCGCGTCATCAGCGCTCGCTCGAGTCCGGGTACGGCGTGCAAAAACTCGAGCTGCACCGCGACGGGGAGGGAAGTCGAAAGGCCGTTCACGTACAGCTCGGTCGTGTCGAGTCCTTCGGGCTCGAGGAAGATCTGGTGACGCTTCGCGTCGGGGAACTTCACGATCTTGTCCTCGACCGACGGACAGTAGCGCGGCCCACGACCACTGATCGCGCCCCCGTACAGCGCCGACTCTTTCAGATGGCGCTGGATGATGTCCTTCACTTCCTCCCCGGCCCATGTGATCCAGCAGGGGACCTGACGCGGCCGCTCGATGCGCTCGTGGAACGAGAAGCGGAACTCGGCGCTGTCGCCGTCCTGTCGCTCGACCTTACTCCAATTCACGGAGCGGCCATCGACTCGCGGCGGCGTGCCGGTCTTGAAGCGCGCTACTGTAAGTCCACTGCTTTCAATGACTTGCGCCATCTCAACGGATGGCTGATCGCCGGCACGGCCGGCGGGGATTTGCGTGTCCGTGCCGAGGTGAATGCGGCCACGGAGGAAAGTGCCGGCAGTGATGATGACGGCGCGCGCGTTGAACCGCCGGCCGTCACCGGTCTCGACGCCGGTGATCCGCGTGCCGCTGCGATCGAAGAGCAGATTTGTGACCATGCCCTGCGAAAGCTCGAGGGCAGGGAATTGCTCGAGCAAGGACCGCACGGCGCGCTTGTACAACGTGCGATCGGCCTGGGCGCGAGGGGCCCAAACGGCGGGACCCTTGGACCGGTTGAGCATCCGGAATTGGATGGTCGCGCGGTCGGCGGCGCGGCCCATCACACCGCCCAGGGCGTCGACCTCGCGGACGACAGTACCCTTTGCGATGCCGCCGATGGCGGGATTGCAGCTCATCTGTCCGATGGTGTCCAGGACAGACGTCAGCAGCAGTGTGCTCGCGCCTAAGCGCGCGGACATAGCAGCAGCTTCGGTACCGGCGTGGCCACCACCGACAACTATGACGTCATAGTCGAAAGACATTCGGAGAAGCTACAAAGCGAGGACAGGCAAAGGCTAGGCCGCAGACGCAGCAGCGGGCCACAGTCAACGGGATTTGGGACGATCCGCCGCCTGACTGATCTTTCGAAGCAGACCAAACAATGTCTTGCTAGTCTCCGTTGCGAGGGCCTCAAGCCGTGCGAACTCGGTCGGTCTTATGTAGCCGATGTCTCGGGCTATCGTAAGCGCGGTCTGAACCTCGGCGAGCGATCCCCAAGCGGTGTCAAGAAACTTTCGATAGTCCCTCGTGCCCTTTCGGGCGGATCCCTCGGCGATGTTGAGCGGAATGCTATAGCACGCCCTGCGAAGTTGATCTGCGAGTCGTTCTTGCTCGAAATCGGGAAAGCGCTGCGCCGCTCGAGAACACTCAACGGCGAGTCTCTCCGCATGCTGCCAGGCCTTCAGTGTGTGATGGTTCGGCACTCGAGGAGGTTAACCAGAACGTAGCAGGTCACCGCACCATTTCATCTCATCCCGTATCCCGTTTACTCGAGACCGCGGTGCGTCGGTTGCCTAGCTTTTGCCTGTCCGCGTTTGGCAGTTAGGCAGTCCGGACCCAGCGCACCAGCTCCTTAATCGTCGGCCGTTTGCCCGTCATCAGGATCCCGACTCGATAAATCCGCGCCGCGATCCACGTCACGCCCAGGATCCCGACCACGAGCATCGCCAATGAGAGGACGAGCTCGCCCGTTCCCATGCTGCCGGCCGTCCAGCGGACTGGCGTCGCGATCGGGGACGTGAACGGCACCACCGACAGTGTGCGCGCGAACGTCGAGCTCGGATCGTTCGTCAAGCCGATGATCGACAGGTACGCAATCATGAGTAGGTACGTCACCGGTTGCTGGGCCTGGCGGGCCTCCTGCTCGTTGCTCGACATCGCGCCCACGGCGGCGAACATCGAGGAGTACAGGAGGAAGCCGCCCAGGAAGAACGCCATGAACACGGCGAGGGTCGCAAACGGGATGTGCGGCAGCGTCATGGTTTGCGCCGAAGCAGTATCCGCACCCAGGGCGCGGGCGATGGGGACGCGCAGGCTGATCAGCAGCCGCGCCGAGACACCCCAGATGACGAACTGGAAAAACGATACCGCACCGGCGCCGATCACCTTGCCCAGCATGAGCTGGAACGGTCGCAACGACGAGACGAGAACCTCGATGATACGCGTGGTCTTCTCCTCCAGCACCGAGCTCATGACGTTCACGCCGTACAGCAGGATCGCCATGAACAGGAGAATCGCCATCACGTAGGCGAGGACGAACGACTCCCCCGCGCTCTCCTTGGTGCACGCACCCCGCTGGCACTTTTTCTGATCCAGGGTAACCCTGAGTGCCTGAGCCCAATCGACGACGGCTGGGTTCACGCCCTTGCCTTCGAGGCGCGCCTTTTCGACCACACGATTCAGCGTACGCTGCAGCTCCTCGGTGGTCTGCAGTGACAGATTCGACGCGCGGTACTCCGCCTTGCCGTCGGCAGGCAGGGAGTCATCGACGATCAGAAAGCCGTTGAGTTGCTTGGCTTCCACGAGGTTCGTCAACGAGTCGAGGACGCCAGGACCGAGTTTCACGCCATCTGGGCGAATTGTCCTGCTCGCGCCGAGCGCCTCCACGATGCGCGTTCCGTAGCCGAGCTTCCCCGCGTCCACGACGGCGATGTTGCGAACCCCACCCCCCACAGACTGCATGATCTGGAAAACGATTATGCCGGCGAACAAGACCGGACCCAGGATCGCCGAGACCCAGAACCACTTGGTGCGAACGCGTTCGACGAACTCGCGGCGAATGACCGCCCAGACCTTATGCACGAGCGCCCTCCCGCGCGCGTTCGGCGCCCGGGATCGCGGCGGCCGTGGCGGCCTCCGGTCCCACCAAATCGACGAATATCTTGTGGAGCGAAGGACTCGCCAGCTCGAACCGCGCGAGGCGCGCGCCGGACTCGACCAACGCCTTGAGGATCTCCTGGGCATCGGCGCCGGGAGCCAGCTCGAGCTCCGCCTGCTGGCCAAAGTCCTGGAACTTGGCCACGAGGCGCCGGTCGGCGAAGATCTGCTGCGCGTTCCCCTGACTGCCGTCGAACGCCACGATGACATGCTTGCCGCCGTGCGTGCTCTTCACCTCCGCCAGCGTGCCGTCGATCAGCTTCTTGCCGCGCGCGATGATGCACAGGCGGTCGCACAGCTTCTCGGCGTGCTCCATGATGTGGGTGGAGAAGAGCACCGTCTTTCCCTGGCGCCGGTAGTCGATCACGGTGTCCCGGAGCACCTGCGAGTTGACGGGATCGAGTCCGGAGAACGGCTCGTCGAGAATCACGAGCTCGGGATCATGCAGTACCGTCGAAATGAATTGCACCTTCTGCTGCATCCCCTTGGAGAGATCGGAAACCTTGCGCAGCCGCCAATCGTCGAGACCCAGCCGGTTCAACCACTCGAGCGCACGGGTGCGGGCAGTGCGGCGCGCCACGCCCTTGGCCTCCGCGAGAAAGACGAGCACGTCCAGGACGCGCATCTTGGGATACAGCCCGCGCTCCTCGGGCAAGTAGCCGATCCGCGCGGAATTGGCGCGGCCGCCCCCGACCTGACCGAACAGCCGGACCTCGCCGCCGTCAGGCTCGTAGATGTCCATGATCATGCGCAGCGTCGTGGTCTTACCGGCGCCGTTGGGGCCGAGCAAGCCGTAGATGATGCCGGAGGAAACACTCAGGGAAAGCGAATCGACCGCGGTGTGGCCCGCGAAGCGCTTGGTGACGCGGTCGACGATGACGGGCTCAGCCATGCGGGGAAACTATTAGGAAGGTAAAGCGACGCTAGGGTGAGGCGACGCTACGATACTACGACGCTAGGACACCGAAGAGCTCGCCGGCTTTACGCACGGCCGTCACGAGGGCGTCGACATCGTCGACGTCATTATAGATATAGAAAGAGGCTCGTGCGGTCGCGGCGACGCCGAGCCGGCGCATGAGCGGCTGCGTGCAGTGATGGCCGGCGCGAATACAGACGCCGTCCTTGTCCAGGATCGTCGCCAGGTCGTGCGGATGAATGTCGCCGTAGGTGAACGGCACGACGCCGGCACGATGCTCACGCGGTCCATAGACCGTGACACCCTCGATCTGGGACAGCCGCTCGATCGTCAGGCGGGCGAGCTCCTGCTCGTGCGCGGAGACGTTGTCCAATCCCAGCTGCTCGAGATAGGCGATGGCCGCGCCCAGCCCCACGGCGGCCTCCACGTTCGGCGTCCCGCCTTCGAACTTGTGAGGGATCTTGTTCCAGGTGGAATGGTCGTCCCACACCCGCTCGATCATCTCACCGCCACCGTGGTAGGGGGGCATCGCCTCGAGGAGCGCCGGCTTCGCGATCAGCGCCCCGCTCCCCATGGGGCCGAGCATCTTGTGGCCGGACAGCGCGTAGAAGTCGGAATCGATCGCCTGCACGTCCACCCGCAGGTGAGGGCTGGACTGCGCCCCGTCCACCACGGTGACCGCACCGGCAGCGTGCGCGAGCCTGTTCAGCTGAGCGGCGGGATTCACGGTCCCCAGCGAATTCGAGACGTACGGGAAGGCGACGATCTTGGGCTTCGCCTCGAGCGCCTGCCCGAAGTCGGACAGGTCGATCCGTCCGTCCTCCGTGATCTCGACCATCCGCAGCGTGGCGCCTTTCTCCTGGCACAGGATCTGCCACGGCACGATGTTCGAGTGATGGTCCATCGCCGTGACTACGACCGTATCCCCGCGCCCCACATTGGCACGGCCCCACGACGCGGCGACCAGATTGATGGACTCCGTGGTGCCGCGCGTGAAGACGACGCCCTCGCGGGCCCACGCGTTCACGAACCGGGCGACCGCGGTGCGCGCGGCCTCGTAGGCGTCCGTGGCCTCGACCGCGAGTGCATACGCGCCGCGGTGCACGTTGGCGTTTTGGAAACTGTAGTAGTGGACGATCGCGTCGATGACGTTGCGCGGCTTTTGACTGGTCGCCGCGTTGTCGAGATAGACGAGCCGGCTCCCGTTCTCCTTTTTCGTGAGAATCGGGAAGTCGGGGCGGATCCGCGCGGTATCGAGCATCAGAAGTCCTTGGCCGACTCGGTCGTCACGGGCTCGGCGCGGTTCTGCAACGCCGCGTGCAGCGCGTGCCACGCCAGGTTCGCGCACTTGATGCGGCTCGGAAAAACACGCACGCCCGAAAACGCCGCCAGCTTGCCCGGCGCATTCGCGCCGCCCGACAGCATGTCGCGAAACGCCTGGAACATCGTTTCGGCCTCCTTCACCGGCTTCCCCTTCACGGCGTCGGTCATCAGCGACGCCGAAGCCTTCGAGATCGCGCACCCCGAGCCCTGCGGCATTTGAAATCCGATATCGCGGATGGTATCGCCGTCGAGCTGCACGAACAGTTGGATGCGGTCGCCGCACAGCGGATTGTTGCCCTCGGCCCGGCGATTCGCCGACCCGAGCCGCTTGAAGTTCCGCGGATTGCGGTTGTGATCGAGAATGACTTGCTGATAGAGCTCGCTCAGGTCGCTCATGGCTCCGCCAGGCGACCCCGCACTATTGCGTCGAGCTCCGCGCGCAGCGGAGCGACACCCATCCGGCCCAGGATCTCGGCGGCGAACCCATAGGTCAGCAGTCGCCGGGCCTCGCGCTCGCCAACGCCACGGCTGCGCAGATAGAAGAGTGCGCGCGGATCGAGCGGTCCGACCGTCGAGCCGTGCGTGCACTTCACGTCGTCGGCGTAGATCTCGAGCTGCGGCTGGCTGTCGGCGTGCGCGTCGGTCGAGAGCAGCAAGTTGTTGTTGGTCTGCTTCGAATCGGTCTTCTGCGCGCCCGGCCGGACGATGATCCGTCCGGTGAACACGCCGCGCGACTTCCCGTCGAGCACGCCGTTGAAGTACTCGTGGCTCTCGCAGTGGTCCGCCGCATGGTCGATCGTGGTGTGATGATCGGCATGCTGCTCGCCGGCGAGGAGGTACAGCCCATTCAGGACCAGCGTCCCACCCGGACCCGCCATGACGGCGCCGATGTCGTGGCGTGCGAGAGCACCGCCGAATGCGACCGTGTGCAGATTGACCGTGCTGTCCCGGCCTTGATGCGTTTGCGTGGTGGCTACGTGATAGGCGCGGGGACTTTCGCGCTGGACGCGATGATAGTCGACCCTCGCCGCCTCGCCCACCACGACCTCGGTGACGCTGTTCGTCCAATACGTACCCTCGCTCAACGACGCATAGGTCTCGACGATGCTCGCGCGAGCTTCACGCTCGAGGACGACGAGATTGCGAGGATGGGTCACCACAGGCTTCCCGCCCGTCGCGAGGAACAACAGTTGGATTGGCTCCGCGATCGTCGCTTTGGCCGGCACGTGAACAAATGCTCCGTCGCTCACGAACGCGGTATTCAGGGCGGAGAAGGGCCGGTCCTGCGTGCCGGCGTACTGGCCGAGGTGCTGGCGGACGAGATCCTGCCGATGGGTGACGACGTGAGCGAGACTCTGAACGTCGTCAAAAAATGGCGTCGAGAGAGAGGGCTGAAAAAAACCGTCAACAAAAACCAGCCGGGGTCCGGCCTCGAGCAGCAGGAAGGGCCGGATCTCGTCGAGCGTGGGGACGCGCGTCGGCACCTTCGCCAGCTCGAACGACCCTTCGGCGATCGACGCGACGCTCGTGAAGCGCCACGCCTCCTGCTTCATGTTGGGGAAGCCCAGGTCGCCGAAGCGGGTGATCCCGCCTTCGCGGAGATCTTTGAGCCAGGCAGGGACGCGGGACGCGCCGTTGGTCGCCCATGCGTGATAGGAACCGACGAGCCGTTCTACCGAGCCAGTTTTCGAGCCTGTTTTCACTGCCATCGTCACGACACCATTACGCCATCACGCAGCCAGTCGTAGCCGCGAGACTCGAGTTCCTGGGCCAATTCGGGCCCGCCCGACTTCACGATCCGGCCGTCGGCGAGGACATGCACCACGTCGGGAGTGATGTAGTTCAGGAGCCGCTGGTAGTGCGTCACGATCAAGAACGAGCGATCGGGGCTACGCAGCTTATTCACGGTTTCCGCGACGGTTTTCAACGCATCGATGTCGAGCCCTGAGTCCGTCTCATCGAGGATCGCCAGGCGCGGCTCGAGCACCGCGAGCTGCAGGATCTCATTCCGCTTCTTTTCGCCGCCGGAGAACCCTTCGTTCACGGGACGATTCATCATCGTGTCGTCCCAACCGATTGCCTTGAGCTTCTGTTCGAGAAACTGCAGGAAGTCGATCGGGTCGAGCTCCGGTTCCCCCCGCTCCCGGCGAAGCGCGTTGAGCGCCGACCGCAGGAAGTAGGAGTTCGTGATACCGCGAATCTCCACCGGATACTGGAACGCGAGGAAGACACCTGCGCGCGCACGCTCCTCCGGTTTCATGGCGAGCAAATCCTTGCCTTCGTACGTCGCGGTCCCGGCGAGCACCGTGTACGCCGGATGCCCCGCGAGCACCTGGGCGAGCGTGCTCTTACCCGAGCCGTTCGGCCCCATGATCGCGTGGACTTCGCCCTTGCGAATCGTGAGATCCACACCTTTGAGGATCTCTGTGCCGGCGACGGCGACGCGAAGCCCTTTGACCTCGAGCATCACCCGACACTCCCTTCCAGGCTGATCCCCAGCAACCGCGTGGCCTCGACGGCGAACTCCATCGGCAGCTCCTTGAAGACTTCCTTGCAGAAGCCGTTGACGATCATCGAGACCGCATCCTCGGCGGACAGGCCGCGCTGGCGCAGATAAAAGATCTGATCCTCGCCGATCTTCGACGTGGACGCCTCGTGCTCCATGATCGCCGTGCTGTTGCGCACGTCGATGTACGGGAAGGTGTGCGCGCCACACTTGTCACCGATGAGCATCGAGTCGCACTGCGAATAGTTCCGCGCGCCCTCGGCGCCCTTCATGATTTTCACGAGCCCGCGGTAGGTGTTCTGTCCGCGGCCCGCCGAAATACCTTTCGACACAATCGTCGAGCGCGTGTTCTTGCCGAGGTGAATCATCTTGGTGCCGGTGTCGGCCTGTTGCTTGTGACTGGTGACCGCCACCGAGTAGAACTCGCCGATCGAGTTGTCGCCCTGGAGGATGCAGCCTGGATACTTCCACGTGATCGCCGATCCGGTCTCGACCTGCGTCCACGAGATCTTGGAGTTCGCACCGGCGCACTTGCCACGCTTCGTGACGAAGTTGTAGATCCCGCCCTTACCCTCTTCGTCGCCCGGGTACCAGTTCTGGATCGTCGAATACTTGATCGTGGCGCGCTCGAGCGCGACGAGCTCGACGACGGCGGCGTGGAGCTGATGCTCGTCCCGCATCGGCGCCGAGCAGCCCTCGAGGTAGCTCACATAGCTGCCCTCGTCCGCGATGATGAGCGTCCGCTCGAACTGGCCGGTCGATGATGCGTTGATGCGGAAGTAGGTCGACAGCTCCAGCGGACACCGGACGCCCTTTGGCACATAGACGAAAGAGCCGTCGGTGAATACCGCCGTGTTCAGAGCCGCGAAGAAGTTGTCGTTATGCGGGACGACAGTGCCGAGATACTTCTGGACGAGCTCGGGGTGCTCGCGGATCGCCTGCGAGATGGGACAGAAAATCACGCCGAATTTGGCGAGCTCCGCCTGAAACGTCGTCGCCACCGAGACGCTGTCGAATACCGCGTCGACCGCAACACCCGTGAGCCGCTTCTGCTCCTCGATCGGGATGCCGAGCTTCGCGAAGGTAGCGACCAGCTTCGGGTCAACCTGATCGAGCGAATCGAGCTTGGGGAGCTTCTTGGGAGCCGCGTAGTAGCTGATCGCCTGATAGTCGATCGGCCCGTACTTCACGTTGGGCCAATGCGGCTCGCTCATCTTGAGCCAGTTGCGATAGGCCTTCAGGCGCCACTCCAGCATCCATTCCGGCTCGCCCTTCTTGGCCGAAATCAGGCGGATCACGTCCTCGTTCAAGCCGGCCGGCACGACCTCGGATTCGATGTCGGTGACGAAGCCGTACTTGTACGGTTGCTGGACGTGGGCTTCAATACTGGTCATTCGAGCTCCGGAAGTCCTTAGCCGACATAAGCTTGGCAATCAAATTGACTACCTAGCCGGGAATCCTAATGGTTTTGTCGGGATTGTCAACCGAAACTAGTAGATGTCTCTATTCCACTCCCTAACCAGTCGCTCGTAGTCGTCCGGCGTATTGATTTGGTCGATCACCGCCGGATCGTCGACCGGGACCGCCACCACTTCCTTCTCATGCTCATGCAGGACTGCCCGCGCGCCCTCGCGCGTCGCTTCCGGGCTCTCCAGCAGCTCGCCGAACAACGCGGATCCCCAGATCACGGGATGGCCCCGCCGCTCTGCAAACGTCGGGACGACCGCTGGCGCCCTTGTTCGGCGGTGCGTCTCGAGGATACGCTCGACCGTAGTTACGCGGACATGTGGCAGATCGACGGGCCAAACGAGTACTGCGCTGGGTTGCAGCGGCTGCAACGCGCGCAGCGCCCCGCGGAGCGAGGCGATAGGGCCGGTTTCGGGCTCGGGATTCTCTACGATCATGCAGTCGTGACCTGCAAAAAGGGGCTGGATGCGGGGGGCGTCGGGCCCGAGGACGACGACTCGCGTTTTGACCTCGAGCGCCTCCAATGCCTCCAGGATTCGGACGACGAAAGGGAGGCCCAAGAAATCGAGCAGGGCTTTAGGAGAGCCCATCCGGGCCGACCGGCCGGCCGCCAGCACGACGCCCGCTAAGCTCATAGGGGTTATGACTCTACGCGCTCAGGGGGCCAGTTGGCTAGAGGTAGTTGCATGCGGGGCAGAAAGGGGCAATTTTGGCGCGCTCACATGACCGTTCGACGCATTCGCCAACTAGGCGACCCGATCCTGCGGGTTCGCTGCACTCCGGTGGAAGATCCCAAATCGCCGGCGGTGCGGCTCTTGTCCGATGACCTGCGCGACACGCTGCGGACCGCACGCAAGAAATACGACATGGGCCGTGCGCTGGCCGCGCCACAGATCGGCGCACCGGTGCGCGTCGTTCTGGTGGAGATTGGAAAATTCCGCGCCACGATGATCAATCCGGAAATCACGGACGTCGGCGCCGAAGACTTCCAGGTGTGGGACGATTGCTTCTCGTTCCCCAACCTGCTGGTTCGCGTGACGCGCGCGTACAAGGCGACGCTCCGCTACACCGACCTGAAGGGCAAGATCGTGACGATGGATCTGGAGGGGCCGATGGCCGAGCTGCTCCAACACGAGCTCGATCACCTGGATGGCATCCTCGCCCTCGACCAGCCCAGCGGGCTCGACCCGTTCGCGTACAAGGCGGAATGGGAGAAGAACCACAAGCCCACCGAGCGTTACGGACCGCCACGTCCGCGGGAAGTCTAGACGCCTAGTCGCTTCGACGCCTAGTTACATTTCCAAATCGACAGGGGTGCCCCGGCACGGTGCCGTGGGCTGAGATCACACCCTCATAACCTGATCCGGTTCGTACCGGCGAAGGGAGCTCCGCATGACCTGCCGCACGCAGATGTTTTTCGCCCGTCAGGGCACTGTCACCCCCGAGATGCAGCGCGTCGCCGAGCGGGAGGGACTCCCGCAGGAGACGATTCGCGACGAAGTGGCGATCGGGCGCCTCATCATCCCCGCCAACGTCAATCATCTGAGCAAGCGCCTCGATCCCATGGCGATCGGCAAAGTCGCCAGCGTCAAGATCAACGCGAACATCGGCAACTCGGCGGTCGAGTCCGACATCGAGGGCGAGCTCGAGAAGCTGCACCACGCCGTCCACTACGGCGCCGACACGGTGATGGATCTGTCGACGGGCGGCAACATCGATGCGATTCGCGAGGCGATTATCGCGGCCTCGCCGGTGCCGATCGGCACGGTGCCGATTTACCAGGCCATCCAGATCGCGGGCGACATCACGAAGCTGACGGCCGACGACATCCTCGACAACATCGAGCATCAGGCGCGGCAAGGCGTGGACTACGTCACCGTGCACGCCGGCATTCTCCGCGAGCACATTGGCCTCGCGCTCGGTCGAGTCACGGGAATCGTCAGCCGCGGCGGGTCGTTGATGGCGTACTGGATGACGCAGCACGGCAAGCAGAATCCGCTCTACGAGCATTACGACCGGTTGCTCGACATCGCACGCGAGTACGACGTCACGCTGTCGCTCGGCGACGGGCTCCGTCCCGGCTCGATTGCGGATGCGACCGACAAGGCGCAGCTCGCCGAGCTCACCGTGTTGGGCGAATTGACGGAGCGCGCCTGGAAGCAAGACGTCCAGGTGATGATCGAAGGGCCGGGGCACATCCCGATGCATCAGATCGAAGTGAACGTGCGCCTCGAAAAGGAGCTCTGTCACGAGGCGCCGTTCTACACGCTGGGACCGCTCGTCACCGATGTCGCGCCGGGGTACGACCACATCACGTCCGCCATCGGCGCGGCGATGATCGGGTGGTTCGGCGCGGACATGCTCTGCTACGTCACGCGCAAAGAGCACCTCGGTCTCCCGAACGCGGAAGAAGTGCGCGAAGGCGTGATCGCGTACAAGATCGCGGCACACGCCGCCAACATCGCGCGGCGGCGGCCTGGGGCGACCGAACGGGACGACGCGCTGTCACGCGCGCGCTATGCGTTCGACTGGAATGAGCAGTTCCGTCTCTCACTCGATCCGGCGCGCGCGCGCGAGCTGCACGACGAGGCGCTGCCAGCCGAGTACTTCAAGAGCGCGGAGTTTTGCGCGATGTGCGGGCCGAAGTTCTGCTCGATGCACATCACGCGGGAGATCGAGCGGTCGCTGGGTCTGCGCGAGCCGCAGGAGAAACCGTCGCGGGAGGTTGTTGGAGCCGACTAGGGTGAGATGAAGAGCTCGTAGGGCGCCGTCGCGACGTCGTCGCCGAACGTGCCGCTGCCGCGCACCCGGATGCGAAATGGGCCGCTCGCAGGCACCGTGAACGACCCGATAGCGAAAAACTGCTGATTCGCGACAACGAGCTGAGTGTTCTGGCCGGCGAGTATCTGGCCGGTACCGGGATCGATGACCTCGAATGAAAGGCCGGTGCCGCCCGACGGATTCGCCGTCAAGCGAGCATACAACGTGAGCAGTTGTCCCGGCGTTCCAGTGGCAGTGAATTCATCAACGTCACCGATGGGGTCGATCGCTTCTCCGCGCACCGTGTCGCCAACGGCATACGCGGCTGGAACACTCTCGGGTGCGCGATTGACCCGAACGACGTGAAAGTTGTAGCCACCAGTGAACTGGAACACTCCGCCGCACGTGCTCTCGTAGCACTCTCGCATACCCGGACCGTTGGGCGGTTCGAAAACCGCGACGGCGACTTGGCCCCCACTCGGAGCCCGGAAGGGTCCCGCAAACCTCACATTCTGGCCGACGGTCCCGCCAAGAGTCTCACGGGTGACCGGATTGAATGCGACGATCCGCGGATACCATGTGGTCGCAGTTGACTGGAAGATCAGTCCGAGATCTTCCCCAGGGGTCGCAGCTACCGTGAATTCGTCCCAATCGCCGACGGGGTCGAGTGGTTCTGTCGTTACCGAATCTCCTGGCAGTAAGGCGGCGCTCGTCTGCTCTGGCGCTGTAGGAGTATGCGTCACCGCGAGACGATAGCTGCCGTATCCGACCTCCGGCGAACCCCCCGCGGTGACGTCGAGTATGTAGCGCCCCGTCACCGGAAGATCCAACCGCAGCGTCTGGTGTTCGTCGAGACTACTGGCCGAGTTCGGCGAAGCCAGGAGTGCGATGGGAGGAAAGCCCCCCGGGTACATCAGAAAAGCCCAGAATCCATACCCGGGTCCACCGGTGCCTTGAAGCGCAATGTTGATGTGTTCGCCCGCCTGACCGTCCAAGTAGTATCGATCGAGATCGCTCGGTACTTCGATCGCCTCCGTCTCGACTGTGTCGCCGACGACGATGTTCTCGCTGACATGTTCGGGGCTCGCCTTGAATCGATAGAACTTTAGGGCGTATGCGGCGGCCACCGGTGATGGACCGAGAGGATTCTCGACTCGAACCACATAGGACCCGGGGCCGAGCGCGAATCGGCCGCTTTGACCGTCAGCCCCGCCCGCGGCGCTGCCGACCGCCGTCGCCACTTCTTGTCTCGACGTGCCCTTCAACAGATGAGCCATGACCGCACCGCGGGTGGCTCCAGGCGCGACCTCGAGCACGATATTGGCGAGACTGCTCTCCGGCACCGCCACCTTGAACTCATCGACGTCGCCAGGCACACCGATGGCCTCGGTCAGGATGCTGTCGCCGAAAGCCAGCGTTTCGGGGGCAGATTC
>Ga0193725_1000125_pt1 | contig 25669 bp, 15 predicted proteins | sample H2a2metaG_FD_143058 | JGI IMG/M metagenome (GOLD analysis project Ga0193725, IMG submission 143058) | Soil microbial communities from a riparian zone of the East river system, Colorado, United States - H2a2 | ecosystem: Environmental > Terrestrial > Soil > Riparian zone | place: USA: East River... | reverse complement strand
TATTAGTATATATTCTAATTATATTTCTTTCTTTCAAAAAATTACCATCCCCCATTATTAAATGAGCTAATGATATTTCATTAAATTTATTATATATTTCTTTTGGTACTATTTTTTTAATCTTATTATCGACAACACTTTTTTTATAAAAAATATTATAATAATATAATAATTTAGGTAATGATATAGTTTTAAACCTAACTATGCAATAAGTTTTATACAACTTATTAACATCCATAATTTTTAAATCAGTATCAATATATGGTTCAAATAAATTATATAAATGAAATATATAAGGATAATTATTCATAGACATAATAACACTTAATCTAACATTACTGCTATTTGATGATCTTTCTAATCCACCATCAGATAGTAATATTCCAATTAATGCATCTTTTAAAAAATTAGGAAAATCATTCATTAATCTATAGTCTCTTTTATAATTTCCTAATTTAAGATTTTTAAATATATATCTTTTAAAAATTAAATCATTCATAATTTTTAATTTAATTTAATTATATATAAATTTTAGTTTGTTATCTTGGCACCTTAAATTACAGGATAATACATTCATTATAATCTAATGAAGTTTTTAGTAAAAAATTTTTTGATTAATCGTATAAATAATAATTATTATTTATAATATATTAAATTTGGATTTTCTAACAAAGATTCTTACACTTAAGCTTCTTTTTAGTCGTTGAACGTTTTTATTACATATATATTAAACAATATTAATATTATTTATTGTAATAACTTTCGCTGCAAATTATCATCTGCAAAGTAGATGATTTTCTTGCAATTTATCCAATTATCATAATAATTAATTTTATTTTACTATAAATTAATTATTTGGGGCTAAATGTAACCCAACTCGCGTTAATTTTTAACCGGCGAACAGCCTGACCCTTCCTAGCTCCTGCACCAGGAGGTTAATCTGAGTCGACATCGCAAAAATGTTACTTACATTTAATTTTATTAATTTACATATTATATATAGATAAATTTTTAAACAGGAAATTTGTATCGCATACTAGGTATAATATGAGGATAAATCAATTCTTTCATTTTATCATAATTTTCAACTCCAATATATAATCTTCAATTATTATTATGAAAAGATTTATTAGCGTTTATATTAAATTTCTCTTTCAAAACAGCTATTAACATATTAATTTCTAACTCTGAGAAACTTTCTGTGCATATTCTCATAGCTAAAACCTTGTTTTTTCATTTATTTGAACCATCATCCATAAATCAATAGGCCAAACTTAAATCAGATATTAAATCTTTTATATCAATTGGTATAACTTTTCTTCATTTCAATTTTTCATCATCTAATTTATAAAAAGCATTGCCTAATTCAGCAAACTGCTCAAATGATAATGTATTAAAATATCATTTTTTATAAATTTTTCCAGTTTTACTTATTTCATGGTTTTCACGTATATGCATTTTTTTTTTTTATCAATAATCGACATTAATTATTCATTAAAATATGTAAGATCGTAACTGGTTCCTTTAACAATTACAATTCCAATATTTTCATATTGGTTCAGACTATACCACATATTAAAAATAATTTTAATTTTATTATTTAATACTTTACCATATAGTCGTTGAGGTGTATTATCTATTATTTATAATACACCTTCTGATTTACCGCTTCTTATATAGACTTTATTTAAATCCTATACAAATTTTACAATCTTTTATATTTACATATCACATCAATTATATAAATACTTCGATACGGTGATTTCAGAATATAGGTTTATTTACTTAATACTATTATTATAAAAATAAAATAAATACTAAGGCCCCCGATGAGGTGCCAAACATCGCTTTCAATAGATATTCTCGTGCAATATTAGCCTGTTCAGTTTTGTTAATATATAAGTTATTTTACTTATATTTCCATATTTTAGATCAATATGGCTCAGACTATGTCATCATCTTTTATTCTATTATATTTATTTAATAATAATTATGAAATTATATTACTTAAATAGTTAACTCTTATTAATCAATATACCTTAACAACCTTAAATATAATAAAAATCTTTATATCATTTTATATTTTTATTCAATAGGCAATTTATAATTCATTGCTGGTAAAATATATGAATGAGTTAAATTCTTAAATTTATTATATTTATCCGATTTTATAACAATAACATATTTATTTTATTTATTCTTATAGTTGTATCTAAATCAAATTTGTCATTTAATTCAATACTCATCATCTCTACCTATTCTTTCTTAAAATTATGAGTATTTAATACTAATCCTCGATTTTTGGAGTTTGTATTATAATCTAACTTACCTCCCTCGTCCATAAATCAGTAAGCAAGTCATCTAGGGGTTAAATGATTTTTTATTAAATTACTTACAATTCCTTTATGCTTATTAATAAAGAATAGATCTTTTAATAAATTAAAAGCTTAAAAGCTTCATGACTAAAAGTTGGGAAACTTCAAGTTATTACAACATTTCCGTTACTGTTCAATCGTGATTTTTTATATGGAGGACTCAATATTCATTCATTGAACAAATCATGAATATGTTCTGCATATAACTTGTTTTTATCACCTCACTCAAATTTCATTCTGTGTGTTTTTCCTTTATTCTGAGATTGCAAACTAGCATCTCCTAACATTATACCAATAGCTGTTTCTCATTGTATTGGTGATAAACTACTTAATGTATTTTTATATTCTTTTAAAGATTTACTATTAGGTCCTTTTTTACTAATAGTTTAGCAATTTTATAATTTTCTATAAATAATTTATTATGATTATTATTATTCATTTTTCTCATAAATAATTTTATTTTTCTAATATTAATCTTACATCGTAAATATACTCAACTTTTTTTTATCAAAAAAATTATTGTAAATGAATAAAAAATGTCGGGTATTCACAAGAAATATCTTAAAAAAGAATTCCTTATTAGTCGTTGAACGGTCTTATATTATTATTTATATAATTTTAAATACAATATAAGTTTCGCTGCAAATTATCATCTGCAAAGCAGATGATTTTCTTGCAATTTTCCCGATTTTTTACAATATATGATGATATTGTGGGACTATATAATTAATCCCTAGCGTAACTTTAATCCGTTATCAAGGCCATCAATCCTTACATGTGCCTTTGGTCAATATGCCCCACTTACGTGTCTGTATGACTTGTCAGTCTCACAGTTAGGCACGCTATGCGCCATTAAACTTTAATTCCCCCTTCATAAACAAACAAATAAACTTAAAAGAAAAGATATACTTTCCACTCATCTCTTAACTAATCTATTATAAGAATAAATCCTTTATGAAAAATTGTTATAACATATTATTTCATGAATATCTTTCACATTTTATACTCGGCTACGAAGCAAGTGCATTCACAACCTAATACAGAACGGAGAGATTTATAATTATTTACCACCAAAATTTACTTTATTTTGCGAACTAAATAATAATTAAAAAAAGATTATATTTGTTTTTGTATACTCAAAAATTTGAAAATTTGATTATCTATAAATAGTTAATTAATTTTACTAATTTTATTTGTATTAGATCCCTGTTCCGGCAAGGAGAAGCGTACCTTCCACCTAGTTCGATTTTATACAAAACTTAAAGTATTATTTAAGTTAGAACTTTAATAAGTTTAAAATTTATCTGTAAATATATTAAAGTTCGTTTAGATATCCTTAAACTCATATTATAATTAGAGGATTTATATATATCCCTTTAAAAATAAAAAAAAATTTTTTATTCTCAATAATTATCCTTATATCATAAATAGATAATTAGATATTCACATTTATAAAAAAATTCAAATTGTGAACTATTATAATATTAAATTATTCTGTCCTATGTTATTAGACTTCCCAGATACTTTTTTTGGGAACTGCGCCCCACATAAACTACCTCTTAGTCAATGACTATTTATATCTTTTGCATAATACATATATTTCATATACTATTAAAATTTTGAGAAAAATCTCATATATTATGTATCGCTATTCTTATTCACGATTAATCTTCTCTTTTGAAAGGTATATTCAAAATTAAAATTATTCTATATTTTTATAAGCAATCAAATTCCTTTTTATACACGGTTTTCGATATTTATATGTACCAATAACAAATTTTAGCGTTTAAATATAATAATATATGATTACGTAACCTTATGTATATAAAATATAAAACAAATACTATCAAATTAACTAAACATTTATTTCATTTAATAGTATTCTTTGATTCTGCTTTAGATAATTATATTAATTTACTTCCGTATTATATTTATATATATATATATCGGTTCTACAACTAAGTACCCACCTGTAAAATTAAATTCCTTTAATGTCCCAATCATTTCAAAATAAAAAAACATACCCTTTTCAATATATATATATATAAAGAATAGATTTTTTATTTTTTTTCATTTCTCTTGTATTCAAAACTAGAAATAATCGTGAAAAATAAAAACATTTTCATATAATAATACCCCTCCATTCTTATTATTTAAGATTATAATAACTATTCCTTTGGGTATTGATTTCAGAACATTCCCCGCTATATAAAAAAAACCGGGGAGATATGAAATTTTTTAAAAATTGAATAAAACTATTATCAGTTAATAACATAAAAATTTTATGTATATCATAGAATAGTTGTATATATTTTCAATTTATTATTATATACATATTATTAGACATTGGTTACTTAATTAAAAGCACTAAAAATCAAAATTGATTCTTAGTGCTTTTAATTAATAATGAAAGTCTATATATGTTCGACTAATAAATTCTCCACTCTTATTTATTAAAAAAATATAGAGTGAAAAATATCAAAACCAACTCTCATTTACAGATTATGACTAAATGTAGTAAAGCTGCTAGGGTCTGTTGAGATAGGTTCTTCCCTTACGGGACATTCCCCCTCTAAGAACTGTACGTGTGACTTTCATCACATACAGCTCAAGCATTAATATATATATTTAATTAAAAATTATAATAAGAAAATATTAAATAATATGTTAGATATAGATAATACAATTTATTTTTGTTTAAACCGATGTAAATTCATATTAATTTTTATATTTTGCATTCTTTTCAAACCGTCAACAGTGTAATGCATATTTTTTTTCTTTAACTCTATTAAATGACTTCAGTCTAAATAATCCAGTCTTTTAATAGTGTATAATGGATAATTATTAATAAAAGCACATATAACATCTGTATCTCTAATCCATAAAGCTGTAGTTTTTCTAACACTGTTAATTACCGTTATAATATTCTTAATATCATATTTAGGTTTTAAATATCCTCTTTCAAAGAATATTCTTATTAAATCTAATATGATTACATCATGATTACTTTGTTTAATCTGTAATGAAAAATTTACATTTATATTTAAATTAATTTTATTCTTTAATATTTCACATTGAAATGTTCCTTCACCATCAATAAAACCTTGTATTCATTCAGGTTTCAACATACTATTTTCTTTTGAACAAAATTCGTACTTTTCTTTAAAAGATCTTGCTTTATTCATCTTAATTTTAATACTTTTTAATTCGTTAATTCCCTCCAATTTAAAATGTTTTTTATTATTCATTAATATCACAGCTGATTTAAAATCAATATAATTTAAACATTTAGACGTAATTAGAGGATAATTATCAAAAAGGGGTATTACTTTTGTTAATAGATCATTAATATTAGTTACTACAAATTTCATAGTTTCTGTTTTACGATTATCAATAATAATTCTTCCACATTTAAAATATTTTTGAAGCTCATATAAAATTCCTTGAGAGTGGTTTTTTTGAGTTATTTTAAATTCTAAAAAAGGTTTAAACCCAGTCAAACCTTTACCTTTAGAATCTTGAATAGTTATTTGAAATGATCCTTCAGCATCAGTTAATCCTGTTACATATCAAGGAGTAAATATCCCTGCTACATTAGAACTACCTAAAACAAAATCTCAATTATTTAATAAACTTTTATTTAAATTCATTTTTCTATCTTAAAAATTTATCTCTAGGTATTAATTATCTTACAACCTTTAATTCGCATTATTTATGATAAATAATATATCTTTACACCTATAACTTAGTTTATCACTAATATATTAAAATACACACAACAATATAATTTAATCTGTTGGTATGTATTACTTAACACCAGTCTTAAGTGGGCATCATTTCGGATTAATTCACAAAAAATTAAGAAATTAAATATTTCTTAATTTTAATTAAATTTATCCTTTCTACTATAAAAAGGCATTTGCTTTTTAAGACATCCTTTACCCACTAAAAGTTATACTATACTTACGTAAGTACCTCCATGTATAATATGGTTTTTAATGGGCTTACCCAGTTTTTATTTATATACTTTAATAATTCTTTTAGGACCCTACTATACGCTGATTATCTATTGATTCTTAAATTAATTACGGAAACAACTAATTTCAATTTTTAATAATCCTTTACCCTTAAAGCGCTTCAACCGTAGATTTACTTTCGTTATCCATAAGAATTTAGTTCATATTCCTTTAATTATATATTATTAAAAATAATTTATTTTTAATCCTAATAAGGACATAAGTAGGCTTCACACGAAGAAATTACTCTCAACGCATGCTACTTCGAACTCTAAGAAAGAACGTCTTGGTGGGTATTCTCCACATTATATAAATAAACTTTCTGGTCGCACTCCCGTCTATCTATGGGTGAAGATCGTATCTTAACGACCATTACAATTTCACTGAGTCTACCGCGGAGACAGCTGTTGTATCATTGCGCCATTCATGCAAGACCACATTTAATGGCCAAGGCATTTCGCTACCTTAGGCAATAAATTATTAAATTATTTAATAATAATGGACCATATCATTAATGATTGAAACTCATTATTTAGCTTATGGTCTCTGAGGAAAAATTATATTTTCTATTATTTACATAATTAAAATTATATAAATTAAAATTAAAGTTAATATTACTATACTAATAATATAATAATAACCTAACTCTATTAAATTAAATATGGTTATTTTTATCTCAACCAAATATTCTTTAAATGATTATATTTATTTTTTATTTATATACTTTCATAATTATCTTCGTTTATAGTACTTAATACTTCTAACAAAGTCCGTTTTAGCGGTTTACCCTTTCCATCCGGATTTAAATCATAAATCAATTTCACTAATTTTATAAATTCATTTTTATTTAATTTAGATTTTCTTCCTAATGTACTAAGAATATAAACAAATTTTTCAAATTCATTTTGGTTATACTTAGTTGAATACTTAATAACATATTTTGAAAAAAATGGAATAAGATATTTATTTAAATTACTAACACCTTTTAAAGAATATACCCAAACATTAGCAGATCCTGATTTTTTTAATATATTTCCTTTACTTTCAAATAATATTTTAAAATCTTTTAAAATATTAATCCCATTTATATGTTGAGCTACATTAAATTCAGGTTGCAATAAAAATCCATATGGAGAATTTTTATGTTTAACAATTGATATTGTTAATGAACCCTCTCCTTCAACAAATCCACCTAATCAAAATTTATAATTATCATCTATAATTATTTGTTCTTATTATTCCGTTTAATATACGGATCTCTTAGTTTTATTACTTGATAATTCACATTTTATTTATATTAGTATTATTATATTTTTCCTACTAATAAATCAAAGACAAAGACTGATACAGAACAGTCATGATAATATAAATATATCCCCTATATATTTATTTATTTTAAATACAAATCTCTATATCTTTATTAAGATTACTTATCTTTTAAGATCATTTTAGTATCTAGCTAAATTTAATAAGGGCCCTATTTTAATTAATTAACACAATCACTGTTACGTTAATAACGGTGACTATAATAAACTATAGCATTAACCCTTATAGATACATGACATAAAATTTATCATACAAATAATTACATTTTGTGCTTTGCAAAACAATTGTTATTTGTATTGCAAAAACAGAGAAATGTTCTTATTTGGTTAGAAAGGATTTTTATCTGATAATTTCTTTCGAAACCCATTAGAGTACACCTTATATGTTTATTAATTAAACATAAACTACCGTCTACTCGTTGCTCTTTTACAAAATTAAGTTTGTGGCTTGTGGGTATATTTAAGCTTAATTTTGATTTAGATCCGCGATCATCCATTTCTCTTTCGATTATCTTATGACTTATTACCTTACCTGAGTAATTACTTCAGCCATCTATAACTTTTCAGTTATAACTTGGTATCATAAGTTTTAGGACTTTTCCGGAGTTTGATAGTTTAACCCACACATGAGATTTCCCAGATCTCAAAGTAGGCCGCCATTGACTAGAGTGTCCTGTGGCTTACTGTGTTAAAGTTACCACGGCTTACCTGTAAGCATTGGGCAGGCCTCACACCTTATACATCGAATCCTTTCTCAGCAAAGTGCTGTGGTTGGAATAGGTAGGAGATCACTCTCTTTCCCCTCCTCAGAACCGTGCATGCGACTTTCATCGCACACGGCTCAAGCATAATCTTTATATATTTATATTAAGATTTTATTTTTATTTAAATAAAATCAATTTCAGTAGAAATGTTTTTAATTGAATTAAATAAATTTAATTTATCTTCTTTTGAGGGAAATTTATTTAATTTAATTAATCAATTAATAATATTATCTAACCTTTTTATTTTATTTTTATTGATTCGCCTAATATTTAATTGTTTAAGCGTTTCAGCAAAATATAATATGTGATTTTTATTTGAAAAATCTTTACCTATGTGTTTCTTGTTGTAATATATGTCTATTAATTTAATTCAATGTTCTAATTCATAACTTTTCAAACCAACTAAAGGATATAGATTAAAGAAAGGTGCAATTATTTCTTTCAGAACCTTAACATTTCTAAAAGCTACTACACTTACATTATTAGGTTTATCATAAACTCCTCCTTTATTTTTAAAATATAAATTAATAGCCTCTAATAGTAATCTATCATCTGTACTTTGTGTTATATTAAAATCCAAACCAGGTTGTAAACCTCATAATGATTTTATATCTAAAGATAAGTAACCCGTAAAACAACCTTCTCCACATACAAAACCAGATAATCACATAGGATTTTTTTCTAAAAATCTAAAAATGTCTTCTACAGTTTTGAAATGATAAACGTTTATATCATTATTAACTGAATTTAAATCAAACTTATTCATATTTTTATTTTTTTAATGAATAATCCTAAAATATGTAAAACTACTAGATTTTATTTTTTTACGAAATATATATAAAATAAGTTATTAATAATTTTAAGCTAAGTAAACTTATTTACTTAGTTAGAAAAAAATATTATAAATTTAAGAATTCACAGTTATAAAAAGTTTTTATAAAATCATTATATATTATATAAATACTTATACCTCATATACAAGTTAGCCCTCTTTCAAGGTTTTTCTTTCATTTAAAATAATCAAATTTGGTTATCCTAAAATTTTAAGAAAAAAGAATTAATTCTCAAGTATTTATATACTTTATCCTTTGCATTACACAAAGGCTTTTGCTTTTTGTATTATCCTTTACCCTTCAATCGTTAAAGAAAATCGCTTTTCTTCCATCTTCCTAGGGTTCATCACCCTCGAAGGAAAATTAAAGGGCTTACCCTGTTCCTTAATACATAAATATCATATAACCTTAGGATCTTTCCTCTACGCCGGAGAAACATATGTCAATATTAATATATAAATAGTAATATCACACAAATAAAGTACCGATTAATATCTTAAAAGCATATTAATCTTATTTCTCATCATTCCGTTTCAACTATTTTCAGATTGTTTGTTTTACGACGCCTATCAGAAAATTCACATTATTATCCATAGTATATTTAGCCTAGCAAAAGTATATTAATAATAGTTTAAATATATTTCACATTGTCATATAGCTTAAGACTATCTCGTTACCAAAATAGCCTTTATATTAGGCTTATGAAGATACTTGTTCATAGTGGAATCACACCACATTATATATTAAAGCTTACCAGGTCGCACTTTTAAGTAAACAGTTGTACAACACGATTATATGACGCCCTTCCTTATTGAAAAATTACACTCTGTATAAATGCTTGTTTGATATTCAAATTAAATAATATAATATATACACAGTGTACTGTGTATATATTATTCTAATGTTAAATATCTTATATTATTGTTTAAATATATATCTAATTCCTAAAGATATGAAAATAATAAAATAATAATTAAATCTATAATAATTATTAATAAAATTTTGCGAATATTATTAAGTATATTATAAATAAAAGTTTTATTTAAGTTAATTATTATTTTATTATGCTAGTATTAAGAATAGTAATTTTCCGTCTATTAATATTATTAATTATAAAATATAATATTCTTTCACATATTTAAGACGCAACTCAAAAATATTTTACAGATATATTATTATTACAATTTACTAAATTATATTAAATAATTTTTAGATTATTTAGATTTTTCAACTAATATAACAAGCGACATATTACTCGTTTTTTAAGGTTTTAAATATTTTCTTAAAAAAAGTAGATATTATTTTCCTTTGCTATATTAAAGATTAATATAGCAAAGGAAAATAATATTTCATTTAACAAAGTTATTATTTTGTATTTCAAAATGAAAATTTTGTTAATAACTAAGTCTCGAAAACAAGTTTTTATTTACTGTATTTTCAAACACACTAATTTCTTCAATAAAGGGTTAGCCCCCCTTCTCCCAAAGTTAAGGGGTAATTTTGCCGAGTTCCTTCGCGATAGTTAACTCATACGCCTTAGTTTACTAAACTAGCATACCAGTGTCGGTTTAGGGTACGGTTTCTTTTATTATAATATAATATAAATAAGGAAAACTTACCTCAAAAATAATCAAAAAATTAATTTATAATAATTTATTATAAATTAATAATAATTATAAGAATTCAAATAATTCTATAATTATTAGATTCTCTTAATATACATTTCAATCTATTAGTCCTTATAATATTATATTTTTTACTTATATAAAACAAGATAAAAAATAGATCAAAATTTGTTATATATTTTGCCGTTATTTATCACTAAATTATTAGGATATTTCAACGTCGTTACCAAAATTTTTTTATAAAATTTAATATTATCTCATTATTATATATAATAATGATTAGATTAAATACCTGATCATTTAATCATTATAAATTATAAATTCATTAAGCATCGTACAGATATTAAGAGTTAAATATTTTTTTCCTGGCCTATTCTTCACTAAATAAACTTAACATTTATATGATACATTCGACCTTCAATTACCTCATTCGGATTGACCTTAGATGCCGTTACATTATTCAATATTCGATAAGCGAAAACTATTGAAACCCTTATGCTAAAGGCGAGGAGGATTTTAAAAAAATTAAAATAAATCTTTTTTAATAGATTTAGATTTTTTATAGGAAAATTAGATTTTGATTTTTAGAGTATTTAATCTTAGATAATTTGCAATCCTTAGCTTCAGTGATATAATTTCCAGTCCAACCAAAAAATTACATAACCCATTAAATAAATATATTTACTATTAAAACCTATTCTTTTTTAACCTCCTTTAACGTTACTCATGTTAGCATTCTCTCTTCAGATAAGTCAAAGTAATGAACCACTACTTTTCTTTCTTTTACTGAATGTTTCGTTACCACTTACCAGTATGACTATTTGTCATACTGATAAATGCAAGGATACGGTATATTGTTTAAGCTCCAATAAATTCATCAGCGCTAACAAACCTCTCATTTTCAGCGTATTGTTACATACTCATTAAGCAGTGGCAATCTCCAAGCCAACACCCTGAGAATTTCAGACATAGGCAAACATCCTTCTTTACACTAAACAATAATTTTGGAACCTTATACTCTTGCTTTGGGCTGTTTCCCTCTTGACTTACGACCTTATCACCGTAAGTCTGACGCGTCATATCCATTATTTACGAATTCCGAGATAAAAATCCATTGATAGAATCTGTACGATCCCCCAAATTATTAAAGACTGATTTACTTCTTCGCCCTTCGGGCAAAGAACGCCCTTATATCAAACGGTCCTTCTCAACCTTTAATGTGAAGAGAATTATCCTATACTTTCATTATATGGAAAAATATACCTACTAATAAAGGAGCTTTCAATAAGATCACTTTTTTTTCTTTACTCAATTTTTCAGCTTAACATTTTTCGTCCATATCTTTCACCCTTATTCCTTTAAGAGAAATACAAATAAATAACATATAGATTGATACCACCTTCCAATTTTTCTATACTTGTAAAATCAATCATTCTTTATTTGGATTTATAATACTGTACACTCGCTTAACCATTATGACATAACTACGAAAATAGCGTTCACGAAAAACCAGCTATCTCCTGACAACAGTTGAATTTCTCTTTACCCAACCTCTTCAAAGAATTATGCAACATTCACTTGTTCGGTCTTACACCTGGACTGGGCAAGATCGTCAGGTTTCGGGTCTTATATTAATAACTAATACCCATATCAGAGCGATTGGAATAGTTGATTTATCTTAGAATTCTTTCGTTTTCTTGCTACTAATATAAACTTGCTAACCCATTATACAAAAGGTACGCAGTTAATCCTTTATCTAAAAAGACTCCTGCTGCTTTGAAAATTACTTTTCGAATATTTTCCCTCACGGTACTAGTTATTTCACTATCGCGTATTATATACATATTTAGTCTTAGAGGAAGGTTCCCCTATCAGCTCTATATATTCAATATATTAATCATTAAAATTAATACATAATATAAAACTATATTTCATTTCAAACGATTTCTTCCATCGTTTTACTTAATTAAATATATTATTAAGACTTTCTCTTGTCCTTCACGGTAATATAATTCATTCATTACATTTTATATAATTCAAAATAAATCCTTTTTCTTTATAACAATTTACAAGAATCGAGTTTTTATTTTAAACATTTTCGTCTTAGTTTGCACATAATCATTATCACTACATCATTATTAAATAATATTACATTGTATTTCAATATCATATCTTTTAAGAACTCAATTAATTCTACTAGAGACTTTCATTTCATTAAATTCTATTTTTTATAGTAATACTCATACGTTTTTTAACATTACATATACCTTTGACTATTCTATTTTCGCTCACAACTACTTTATAGAATCTCGGTTGATTTTTATTTCCTAGAGCTACTTAGATGATTCAGTTCACTCAGTTTTTACTATGATTTAGTTTTCTTATAGGATTCACATATATTATTACAAAGTTATTTTAATTTTTTTGTTAATTCCATATATTTGAAATAGTATCGACTTATATATATATATTAATTTATAATCATAAATTACAAATTAATACGATTTATATATACATCACCACTAAAATAATTTATTCTATATGATTTAGTTTTACACCTCCTGATATAATAGCATATATTCTAGAAATAAGTCTCTTCAAGTCTAAAAGAAAATAAATAAATATATTTATTTATCTCTTTCATATTACGTTCCATATCATTATTTATATTTTATATATTGTCTAATATTAAACAATATATATTAAAATATTACATTTTTTTTACATCGGACCACCGGTCCGACGAAGCAAACGCACCACCACGCCTGCGAACAAGTTAATACACATAATTATATTATTGTAGTTAACCCGGAAAAGAAGGGATTCGAACCCTCAAGGATTACTAGTCCTAATGCGTAGCAGGCATCTCGCCCTACCAATAGCTACTTTTCCTCTATATTAATATAATATTATATTATTATATTTTTAATTTCGGTGAAGAACAAATAAAATTCATTCTTTAATCTCTTATCTTAAGAACTTCTCTTACTGGTCCCATATATAACCTTTAATCTTATTAAAAATAGATTAATATTCTTACTCAAAATCAAAACGCATTAATACAGCCAGAGTAGATTATTATCATATTCCCCAATTGATATCCTAATATATAGATTAAAATATATTTTAATTTATGAAATATATTTATTTATGAAATATATTTATTTAGGAACGGAGTAGGAGTTACCCAAGAAGTTCTTAAGATAAGAGGTGAAAGACTCGAACTCTCGCACACGCCGTGTAAAAGCGCAGTTCTACCATTAAACTAACCTCTTTTATATTATCTTCTTACTTAATATTTTTTTTTTACGAGCTTGACCCGCTACGAACGGGCATCCTTCTCTGCGACAAAGAGAAACTTTACATTAAGCTACAAGCCCTAATATATATAATAAATCCTTATAGACGAAATATATGTATTTCGTCTATATATATTTTTTTTTTGTTAAATAAAATTACTGATATTATTTATATTTTATTTATATTTTATTACGAGTAGCCGGTTTCGAACCGACGCTTAATGATTGGAAGTCATCGAGTCTACCATTAACTTATACTCGTAAATATATTCTTTTTATTTCTTGAAAATTTTTTTTTCCCATATATATATTACTATTATTTCAAAAATCACAATTTCATTAATTTGCCTGCCTAAATAATAGATAATATATATTAACCTAGATTTTTTAGTTTGTTCTTAATATGTACCAATTAGTATAATTCTTTATATATGAAACAAACAAATGAGCAATTAGTTTATTCTATTATTTCTTTAAAATAGAATATTTACTCAATTCATATTGTCAATCAAATATTAGAAGAGAAAGTTGAAATAAGTTTCATTAGCTAATAATATCAAATTAACTTCAATATTTTTAATACGGTTGGAGGGATTCGAACCCTCAAGATTTCTCAATAAGGCCTAAGCATATCACGTTTACCAATTTCATCACAACCATAATAAGAATATAATTACTTGATATCCGATGCAGAGCAAATTAAATAATATAGTGAAATTTTAATATCATATACACTTCACCCCTACCTTCATTACGATCAGCGTTTCATGCCCACATATGTACATTAAAAAATATTATAACATCTTTAGCTTAATGGTAAAGTAGCGGTTTTCGGCACCGTCTGATATGGGTTCAAATCCTATAAGATGTTTAATTCATTCTTATTTAAGAATGATTATCTATTCCCCTATATTTTACGTTATAATATTTAACATAGATATTTACTATGTTGATTTTTGTAATTTTATTATTTCGTATTAATTGTTCAGAATAGGAATCGAACCTATATGTTTGGACCTTCAAACCAAAGCTTTACCATTAAGCTATCTAAACACTTTCCTATTTTATATAATATATTAATCTCTTCACAATCCGAAGCAGAAAGCAGATAATAAATAATTTATTCTATTGGAGATTATGGAACTCGAATCCATATCCTTGAGGTGCAAACTCAATATTCTAACCGATTAAATTAAATCCCCCTAATTATATCTAATTTTAAAACAAATAATTAACGTAAGACTAATAATACAGTGTTTTTATTTAGGTTATTTTTACTTTAATAAAATCAACTTTGGATTTAATATGTTACTTTGGTTTAATTAGGCAGATAAATCTTAACACTCATAGGAGCAACTCGTAAATAATTATATCATAAAAATATAATAAATTTATTAACGGATGGAGCGAGATTCGAACTCGCGGCACTATTCATGCTTGATAGTTCAAATATCACGCCTTAAACCAGACTCGGCCATCGCATCCTTTTAATACATAATTATTATTAAAGAAAAATATCACCCAAATAAAAACATCTCTTAAAGATGTTATATAACATCTTTAAGCAGGAGTAGAAAGATTTGAACTATCGATTCAGAGGTTGAAGCTCCGTGTTTTACCAATTAAACTATGCTCCCAGAAAAAAGATAACACCCTATTTACTTATTACTTTATAAATTATACATAATATTAATAATATTTTTTTTATCTACTAAGATTTCTATTATTTAAAATATACCATGTACTATGCTCTAATACACGTAGATTAATTTCTAATAATTCAAAACAAGTAAGCAAAAACACATATACTGGCCTATATAACTTTAAAGTTATTAAAATTATTAAATGTATTTTTATAGAATAAAATATATTTAACATCTATTTAAACAAATACAAATATCTCATATCGATTGGAATATTAATAATATAGGTATACTCTTATTGTACAAATGAAATCACCTACTTATGTCGGGATTTCATTTGTATACCCTTAGGGTAAAGTGTAGACTGGTGCTGCGTTTGGACTGCAAATCTGAATAACAGGGTTCGATTCCCTCTTTACTCTTACTTAATTTTTATAATATTAATATTATTCATTATTATATTTATTTTTTTTCCTAAAAAAAAATAATCCTATTGTCTCTTTAGCTTAAATGGTAGAGCTTGATACTTCTAATATCATGACTTAGGTTCGATTCCTAAAAGAGATTTTTATTTATTATATTTAATATTATTCATCTAGTATTCAACCCTTGACTAACTTAATATTTGGTTGGCAATTAAAATATTATCTTAGGATTAGTTATATATAACAATTTTCTTTATAATTATTTAATCTTAAAAAAAATTACATATATTTAATTAATCATAAAAATTAAATATTATATAATGGTTCGCATGCGAACCATTATATAATTAGTTTCTTAGAATGAATTTTTAATACCTAGAAAAATAATAAATATTTTTAATTTACACATTTAATATCCAAAATATTAGTAATATTAAATGTGTAAAGGTTAAAAATTGAAAAATAATTTACATTATTAATGTAAATTATTTCTCTCTTAGATTATAATCAGATTACTTAATTACACTCTATGTGAACATAAAAAAATTTTTTAATATCAGCCTAAGCTGATTTTTGTTCTTGTGCCTTAATTTCCTAGGAACAAGATTAAATATATAATGGAGTTATCCCATTATATATTTAATATAAAGTATATGTATTATTATTATAATCTTATACTTATTATGAACTTATTTTATCACCTAAAGCATATCTCCCTAAAAATATAGAAAGTATATTAGGTAAAAAATACTTTGAAAATAATAATAATAAGCAACCTAATGCAAAAAACACTAATATTATTTGATGTGTATAAAAAAAAGGAACTAATTGTGGCATATATATATATATATTATAATCTGCAATCCTTCATAAAAAAACTATTTAGTTGTACTTTTTTAGAAAGCTAATAATATAACTAAATACAAATTTTTAATATATTTGCTATTCTATATATTATTAGTTAGAAATTTTTTTAAGAAATTAATCTTCTACTTATTTTTTTAATATAAAAATTTAAAAATATTTAATATTTATTAGTTCACACTTATACTTATTTTTTTAATTGATATTATTAAATACACGAAAATATTATAATAAACATTGAATTACAGTCTTCTTCAGTTTATTGATTTTTATCAGGTGGTTGTTTACAACATTCACCTGAATCATCATCAGATGATGATGATTCAGGTGTTGATGTTGGTGGTGTATTATAAATATAAGCTATCAAACTATTATATCAATTAGTGTTTTTTTCTCATTTTTATATTAATATGAGATACATAGGAACAAGTATTTTCATATATATTATAAATATTAAATATTATTAAATTTTTATTTTGTCAAATAAAACTAATATAAAAGCCAATAAATATATATATTTTTATTTGATCTATATATGAAAAACAATTTATCAAAGTAGAAAAATCTTCTCCTGAGTATTTGAAATAAGAATTACCATTAACTATATTAATTTCTATTTCATTATTCTGTACAATATTAGTTTTTTCTTTGATTAAGGATAAAAATTCTTCAGACTTTGAATTTGATCCTTTTCCTTCATTAGTTTTTGGTTTACTAATAGGAATTGTTATAGGATCAGCCTTTATTATTGGTGTTGGTTGAATCGGGGGTACTATTGGACTATTATGTGGAGGAATGATCCCATCATGTGGTAAATCATCTCTATCATTACTAGCCGAATCCGTTATATTATTAAGATTATTTTCATTATTTGAATCTATAATATTATAACCTATAATAGGTAATAGCATTAAATTACTACTTAATCCAAATTCTATATCTGAACTAATAAAACTTGGATACACACCTAATATAAGGGTTAATACTATTAATGGTAATAATGTATAATATTCTTTTCTAAATAAATCTGGAACAGTTAGTACATAAGGAGATAAACTTCCACTAGTAGTTTTATTAAAAGTATTTATACTATATATAGCACTAGTAATTACAGATATAGTTCCTAAAGTAGCTATATATATATTTTGTTGATAAGCTCCTATTAAAGACATAAATTCTCCTATAAAATTACCAGTTAAAGGAACACCCATATTACCAAACACAAGAATTAAAAATATTAAAGCTGTAAAAGGTAATATATTGGTCAATCCTTTAAAATAATTAATTATTCTAGTACCATATCTGTCATAAAGAACAGCACCTACTAGAATAAATAACCCAGGACTAACAAAACCATGAGCTAACCCAAATAGAACACTACCTATTAAACCATAAAGAGTATCAGAGAAAGTACCTAATAATGAAGAAGCCATATGAGCTATACTAGAATAGGCTACTAATACTTTAAGATCAAATTGTCGTATTGTAGTAAAACTTGAAAAAATTAAACTCATACCACAATATCCTAAAAAATAAGTTGTTAATCGACTGGTAGCTAAATATAAAATTCCTATTAATATTCTTATAAAACCATAAAGAGCTAATTTTAAGACTATACTAGCTAATATTATACTACCAGAGACATTAGCATCTGAATGTGCTAACGGTAATCATATATGAACAGGTATTAATGGAGTCTTTACTGAGAAAGACACAAGTAAAACTGTCCAAATAATTTGTTGTAATAATTGAAAAGTCACTTCATCAGAATAACATTCATAGAATGTTGATGCTGTATCTCCCCCTAATTTTACAAAACTTAATAACATAAACAATGAGCCTAATAACGTATATAAAAATAAATAATAACCTGCTCGAAATTTTTGAGCTGCACCATATAACCCTATTAATACAAATAATAACGGTAAAATACTTTCAAAAAATATATAGAACATTAATAAATCAATAACTAAAAATACTCCTAATAAAAATACTTCTAATAATAAAACTATTATTACATAATAATCATTGTATTGATCTATAGTTGTTCAATTACTTAAATATACTATTGGCATTATAAATCCTGTTAATAATATAAATGGTAATGATAAGGCATCTAATCCTAATCATACATCTAAACTGTCTATTTCATTGATAATATTTCTACTCTCTCCTAATTTGCATAAATTTTGATAATTTAAATTAATTCTTTCGAAATCACTTCAAATTATCATTAATAATATAAATATTATTATAGAACACCCTATTCCTATTTTAGAATTTATTATATTATTTGCTTTTCTATTTATTTCTTTAATCTTTATTTTATATATTTCTATGTTTTGATATCAGTATGATTTACTAATTATTGAAGAGGGTAAATTTCATCTTATATCTATTAAGGGTGAAAAATATTTTTCCAATACATAAGGCATAGAAAAATATTTTTCTTCTAATATACTAAACACATCTTGTGTTTTATCAATGCATTCGTATTTGTTTGTTCTTAATTTATTGACAGATAATATTAAAATTAACCCAGTAAATATTATTGGTAATATAACTATGTATATTAAATTTATCATTTTTGTTTATAAATTTTATTTTTTTTTGTATTTCACACGCTGTAAATCCGGAATTTTTTTCTTCCATATTTTTATATATTACAATTATAAGAATTGTAATATATAAAAATACTTTAAATCATTAAATTTTATTTACCTTTTATTAATATAAATTTATTCAACTATTAACCCATATGGTAGTATAATGATTAAACAAGATTAACTTCATAATTTAAATTTCATTTAAATTATGAAGTTAATCAAACATCTATTTTAATATATTATCAACAAAATCTAGTATGCCCATTTGGAAGTCATGGGTAAATACCCAAGGGCCCCCGTGTCATTAACACGGGGGCCCTTGGGTAGTTCCCTGATATACTCCGCATTAAACATAATATATCAGGACTTAACATCTAACTACCATATCAATTAAATACTAAGTATTATAATCTTATATTTTCTCAGCCCCTTTTCTAATCTTATTAAAAATATCATAATTTTCTAATAATTAGCAGAGCTCCTCTCCATTATAACAGAATTACGATAATATAGAAATATAAATACGTAGCTACTTAGAGTTCTACTTCTTTAAGAATGACTTTCTATATATTTTTATTAGTTATGACACCTTAATTTATTCCATACATTTTCTATTGATTATTTTTTGAACAAAGCAAATGGGCCGATAGCCCATATGAACACCAAGAATCGAGTCTGGATTAATTAATTATTATGTAAATAATTGTTTTACCTTTAAACTATGTTCATAAATAGCAATTAACTATATAGAATAATATTCTAAATAATTAGCTGCTCACATATAATTATACTAGTAAACAGTTATAAGATTTAATTTACTATTCTCTAATAAATACATATAATTTTTAATATTACTCATCAAAAAAAAATAGAATACCTATAATAAATTTAAAGTTAGTATATAACAATTAATAATTTTAACAAAAACAGAGGAAATATATATATATATATTTATAATTTACTGTTACGCTTAATAAAGCGTAGTAACAAACTGAAGTGAAAGAAAATCAGAACCCTAACTATTTATAATTATTGATTCAGGATTAGCAAATATAATTCACGATATTAAGATAAATAATAATCCTGAAAACATAACGAATGCATATCGGGCTATTGAACCAGAATCAAAAGATGAAAAATAATTACTTATTTTATATAGTCCTGCTACAGCTCCTCTAGGTCCTATTAATTCTAATACACCTCTATCTAAAATACTATTAGTTACATATCCAATGTACAGAGCACCTTTTACAATACATCTATTATAAATTAATTCAAATCAATATCTTTGATTAAAAAATCTATAAATATTTTGACCAATATTTGATGTATTAAATCTTAATAATCATACCGGTTTTTTCTCAAATAAGTATAAAGCGATAATAGCAAATATCATACTTGATATTAAAGGTAATAATTTATTTAAAGTTGGGACTCCAAATTCAGTATCAATTAATATAATATGATTAGGATGTGTAAATATACTATTTCCAAATCCTTGACTACCTAACCCCATAAAATAATCTCGTGTTATATTACCTAAATAAACACTTAATATAGCAAGGATAATTAATGGAAGAGTCATAACTCATGGAGACTCGTGTGCTTTTTCATAATTACCTCTAGGTGCATTAGCATATGTTAAAAAAGTTAAATAAAGCAATTTAACAGAATATAACATAGTAAAACATGCTGCAATTGTAGCTAATAAATAAACTAAATAACCCAATGAAGAATATGAACCATATGCTAATTCAATAATTAAATCTTTAGAATAATATCCACTTAATCAAGGTAATGCTGCCAAACTTAACGAAGCTATTAACATTACTATATAAGTTACTGGTAATATTTTCACCAATCCTCCAAATTTTCTAAAATCTTGTTGATCACCAAGTGCATGTAATACAGAACCTGCTGCTAAGAATAATCCTGCTTTATACATAGCATGTAATACTAAGTGTGCTAAAGCAATGTTGTATTGTGATAATCCAACAGCTATAACCATCATTCCTAATTGCAAAATCCCCGGCTGCAATTGCAGCCGGGGATAAAGGACCATTTCTTCATTAATTATTTTTCAAATAATATAATTAATATCGAACGTATGGCCTCTGAGATTTCTACTCACTAGCTTATAATAATAATTTTTCACCTTTCTTAAATCCCGGCGCACATACCTATACCGTGCCGGGTTATAATTATCTGACATAAATTTATATTACATTTAATATATATCAGTATTGCCATCTGATGGAAGATGAATTAAAAAAACTATTATTAATATAATTATATATTATAATTATGAGCTTTGGTTATCTGCGAATTAGCTATTAAAATTATTATAATATAAAATTATATAATACTTATTTCATTTTTATATTTCTATTTAATCCTTACCCCAGCCCATTCTTACTAAACTAAAAACGGAAGTAAAGATAAATCTGAGACGGATAATATTTAAATTTATAATTTATCTCATTTATTTTTAAATTTTATTCAATCATTAAACTTCTCTAACTGATTAATATCAATATTAATATATTCTTGGTAATGATAGAAATCTTTTATTAAACTAAGTTTATATCTTAAACTAGATTTTAATGGAGAATATTTAAAATAATTATCTATTAAATCTAATATTTCTTTTTTTCTATAAATAGAATATTCAAATGCTTCTTTGGTGCTAAGAATTTTTACTCTACCACTATACAATTTAATTAATTGATCTAATAAATATTTATTTTTCTGAGTAATACTAATAATTAACTGACTTGATTTTTCATTTATATGTATAGATCCTTCTGCATCTATAAAACCACTAAACCATCCATTAAAGTAAGATAAAGATATAGGCTCTAATAATTTTATATTATATAAAACACACATTTTATTTAATTGTAAAATTCTTGCTGGGTTTCTTATTAAACCGTTAATTCCTGATATTAAATTTAATAGTCCTTTTTTATGATGTAATTTATATCTTAAAGAATGCCCCCCAGCTATGCTTTTTATAGATCCACCATATTTATGTTTTATTTCATATAAAGCAGATTTATCTTTCACAGACATTATAATTTTTAAACTAGCATAACCTTTTTTACTTACTATTATTTGACCTTTTCCATCAATCAGTCCAGCTAATCATTGATTAAATATATTCTCTTTAAGATCTTGATTAATAGACAGAATTGAATAATTTCTTTTCATCTTCCAGATAGTATAATTTGATAGAGTACTATATGTTCTTTTATTGGAGACAGCATTAAAAGAAATTAAATTCCTCTCTAATTTATTAAATATTCTTCCTTTATTCATACCAGACTTTATCTGTTTTATTTCCTCTAATCCTTCTGTTTTTAGATGTGCTTTAACTCCTCTTAATTCTGCTATTCTTTTAAAATCATTAAAATCCAAAATTTTAACTCCATTCAAAGGAAATTTATTAAAAAAAGGTATAATTTTTTGATTTATATCGTTAAAATTAGTTACAATATAATAACTTTCATTGGTACCCGAAGTACAATAAAAACGTCCACAATTAAAATAACGAACAAAATTTTTTAATAATTCTGCATCACGTTGATGTTGTGCTATTTTAAATAACAATGCCACTCCTTTAGAATTATTACGTTTTGTAACATAAAAACAACCTTCAGCATCAACAAATCCAGTTACTCAATAAGAATTAAATTCATTTAAATAAGGAAATTCAGGTCTTAATACAGGAATTATATCTGGAAAAGCTACTTTTAAATAATCAGGTAAACCTTTATTAAAGACAGCCTTAATAGATATAATTTTTTTTAATCCATCTAAAGTTAAATGTTGTTTATTCTTAATTAATGCATATACTTGTTTAAATAATTCATAATCTGACCTTTTTTGTGTTATTAATGAATATTTATCAAAATGATCAATAATAATATTTAAATCTTTTTGACGTTGTATTACATATTCTACATGTCCTGATTTTCTAACTGTAATTATACCTTTATTATCAAAATATTCTTTAATACTCTCTAATAGTACTTTATCCTTTCAATGTAAATGTATTTTATAACTTAATCCTACTAAATATCCCGTTATCGTATCAGATTTTGGTCTTATATTAATAAGAAAACAACCATCACCATCTGTAAATCCTGTTATATAATAAGGATTTAATCTTATTTTTCTGTCATTATTTAATTCTATTTCTAATTTAGATATTTTGTTAATCCTAGTAGATATAATCTCTACTTCATTCAATTCCTTTTCAGTTGAAGATAAATAAATATTTGAAAACTCTATTATATCTCGTCAAGAGTAAAAATAATTTAAAAGATAATAATAAAGTTTTGTTAAAAATGAAAAAATGTATTCATCAATTAAATATATTCTATTTTTAATAACATTTTCGAAAATAGTTCGATGCCTGAGTATAATAAATATAATATACTCTCGAGCCAATTGACTCATGGTACTGTATGCTATAACTTTTTTAATATCATTTTGGAATAGTCCAACAGATGCTGCAAAAAATGCTGTTACCGCACCTGTTATCATTATAATAGTTAACGCTAAATCAGACTGTTCCAGCAACGGAGAACATCTGATTAATAAATATACACCAGCGGTTCTTAAAAATATGCTTTCTAAAGAAAATATATTATATATAAATATAATTAGAAAGCATCCTCTTATTGTCATAAAAGAATGGATTGTAACTTTAACTTAAATTTAATAATATTTAAGTTATATTGTGTTCAATCTCTGAGGAATTATACTAATTATATATATATATATAATTTCCTGATGATTACCTATTGTAACATCTATTCATGTTTTCACATATTATATTATATGTAATTATAGCTTTAAGGTTTTCCATCATACAACAATATATATATTGTCTGATTTTCATCAAACATAGGCAACATAACAATTAACTTATTCTAACTTAAAATATTCTTCCCCTATTCATGTTTAAAGCTCATTCTTTTAACTTATTTAAACCAATTCATGTTAGATGTTCTTTATTTCTAATAATATCTAAACCTTTAACAAAATCTTTAAAATCTAATAACTTAGCACCATAAATCGGATATTTTTTGAAATGAGGGATAATAATATTAATTAAATCTTTTCTATTAGAAACAGAAAAATTATATCTATCTCTTCCAATAGATGGCTTAACAAGACCACCACAACCTAAAGTCAAAAGCATTCTTTTTAAAACAACTAAATCTCGTTCATGCTGAGTTACTCTAAATTGAGGTTGAAAAGTCCAACCTAATTTAGTACTAACCACTCTAGTACAATTTAATCCAAAAGAAGAATCTGCTTGGCTAAATCCAGATATCCAATAAAGATTTAACATCCTCATACTTGCAAGAAAAGTTGGTTTAATTATAGGCTTTATCTTAGGGTAAATTAATTTAATATTCTCGTTTAACCCTTTAGGAAACACACTTTTTATCCTTAATATTTTTATAAATCCTCTTTTTGTTAAATGTTCTTTTTTAAACATCATTTTAACTATTTCTGTTCATAATTTAAAATAAATAATTTTTGTAGTTTCAAGTGGATAATTTTCAAAATGACTTATAATTATGTTTAATGATTTTAAAGAAGATACTTCATATATATACATATTCCCCCCGCATTTACTTATAGAACCCACACCCCCAAAAAAGTTTTGTACTTTCTTAAGTAGGTTAAGATTTTCTATATTAGCTTCTGCACCTATAGAATAAACTAGACCCACCGTAAATCCGATTTTATTAGTTTTACTTTTTCTAACTCTAATCGAAAATGAACCATCTCCATCAGTGTATCCAGTTACAAAATAGGCATGTAAATTTTGTTTTTCTCTATAACCATTAAAATCATGAATATTTAAACCAGTTTCA
>Ga0193725_1000124_pt1 | contig 25700 bp, 23 predicted proteins | sample H2a2metaG_FD_143058 | JGI IMG/M metagenome (GOLD analysis project Ga0193725, IMG submission 143058) | Soil microbial communities from a riparian zone of the East river system, Colorado, United States - H2a2 | ecosystem: Environmental > Terrestrial > Soil > Riparian zone | place: USA: East River... | reverse complement strand
CGACGGAACGGCCCAAGGTGGCGGATTCTTCACCGAGCGGGGCGTCGGGACTGAACTCGGAGGCCTCAGGCTGATGGACCGCTCGACTCGCGGGCGCCGCGGCGCCGCGCTCACCACGAAGGAAGATCCGATTTCATGACCGACCGACCCAACTTCGATCCGACCGACGAGACGCGCCCTCATGACGTCGCCTCGTTCTCGCCCCAGCCCGAGCCACGACCCGATTGGACGGCGTCCGCCTGGACCGACCCCGAGCCCGTCCGACCGACCCCGGAGCACTGGTTCGAGACCGCCCCGACCGCCCGCGTCCAGCCGACGCCATCCTCCCGACCGACGGCAGGCACCGGCGTCGTCTTGTCGGCGGCGCTCCTGTCGGCCGTCCTCGCCTCCGGCGGCACCTTCGTGGCCCTGAGCGCCACCGGCGCGCTCGACCGGCCGGCCGCCCCAGCGCCCAGCTCGAACGCCGTGTCGGCGACCGCGGGGAAGCAGCCGATCACGATCGACGAATCGTCGGCGATCATCAACGTCGCCGCCAAGGCGGGCCCGGCGGTTGTCCGGATCACGACCGAGACCGGTGGCGCGGCCATCGACCCGAACAATCCAAGCTTCGATCCAAACAACCCATTCGATCCAAACGGCACGACCCCCACTGAGGGCATCGGCTCCGGCCTCATCTTCGATTCCAACGGCTGGATCCTGACGAACCGCCACGTCGTCACCGGCAGCGACAAGCTGACGGTCGAGCTCAAGGACGGAACGACGTACACGGGCACCGTCTACGGCATCGACACGCTGACCGACCTCGCCATCGTCAAGATCGACGCGACCGGCCTGACAGCGGCATCGATCGGCGACTCGGACGCGCTCAAGGTCGGCGAGCTCGTCGTCGCGATCGGCAGCCCGCTCGGAACGTTCTCGAACACGGTCACGAGCGGCATCGTGTCCGCGACTGGCCGCCAGATCACGACAGACGGCAGCCAGCTCGACAACCTCATTCAGACCGACGCCGCGATCAACCCCGGCAACAGCGGCGGGCCGCTGCTCGACTCCACGGCCGCCGTGATCGGGATCAACACCGCCATCGCTCGCGACTCGACCGGGATTGGCTTCTCGATCCCGATCAACATCGCCAAGCCGCTGATGGAACAGGCCAAGGCGGGCAAGCAGCTCGCCCGGCCGTACATCGGTGTGCGCTACACGCCCATCGACAAGCAGGTCGCGAAGACGGAGTCACTGCCCGTCGACCAGGGCGCCTGGGTTTCCCCGAAAGCCGACAGTACAGGCAAGCCGGCGATTACCCCGGGCAGTCCGGCCGAGGCGGCCGGGATCAAGCCAGGCGACATCATCGTCGCGATCGGCGATACGAAGATCGACTCCGAGCACCCGCTCAACGCGGTCCTCGCCCAGAATGCACCGGGCGACAAGATCGACCTCAAGGTCCTCCGCGACGGCAAGACGCTGACGATCTCCGTGACCCTGGGGACGCGCCCCGCGGACCTCTGACCGGCCCACCAGCCAACGGCATCGCGGCACCGGGCAACGCCGATGCCGCCCGGCTCAGCTGGCGGGGCGACGGCGCCGGATCTCGACGCTGGCGTGGTCAAGCGGCCCGCCGAGCTTGACTTCCGGCTTGCGGATCCGGACGACGACGTCGGTGATCGGAAAATCTGCCAGGAGCTCGTGGCTGATCGCCTCGGCGAGGGCCTCGAGCAGGCGGAAGGAGGTCGATTCGACAATCTGGCGGGTGGCGCTGTAGACCTCGGCGTAATCGACCGTTTTCGTCAGGTCGTCGTCGAGGCCCGCGGGCTGGAGGTCGAGCAGCAGCTCGACGTCGACCTCGAACGCTTGGGGCGTCGTCAGCTCGTGATCGTAGTAGCCGTGACGACCCTGGAACTGCATGTTCGTGAGGACGATCCGGTCGCTCAGGCGAGGCCTCCTTCGGCTTGGGCGCTGGGTCGCCATGTTCCCCGGATGATCGCATCCGCCGTGCGGGCGACGCGGACGTTGGCCAGAACGTCGTGGACGCGAATCATGTCGACGCCAGCGGCAATCCCCAGCGCCGTGGTGGCGAGCGTCGCCTCGACCCGCTGATCCGCCGGCAGGTCGAGGATCCGGCCGAGCGTCGACTTGCGCGACGTCCCGAGGAGGATCGGCCGCCCGAGAACCCGCAGTCGTCCGATCGAGGCGAGGATCGCCACATTGTGTTCGGGCGTCTTGCCGAACCCGAATCCCGGATCGACGATGATCTGTTCGCGTCCGACGCCCGCCCGGACGGCTCGCTCGATCGCCGCCTCGAGATCGGCGATGACCTCGGCCACGAGGTCGTCGTAGCGCGGCTCGGCCCGGTTGTGCATGAGAACAAGCGGCGCGCCGTGCGCAGCCGCGACGCGGGCAATGCCGTCGTCTTCGGCGACGCCCCAGACGTCGTTGACGAGGTCGGCACCGGCCGCGAGGGCAGCCTCGGCGACGACGGGTTTCGTCGTATCGACGCTCAGGGGCGTGTCGGGCAGGGCCTGGCGGATGGCCTCGATCACTGGCACGACACGGCGGATCTCTTCGTCCGTGGCAACCTCGACGTGCCCCGGTCGGGTCGACTCACCGCCGACGTCGAGCAGGTCGGCACCCTCGGCGACCATCGACCGAGCCTGGGCGACCGCCGTGTCAATCGGGTGGGCCGGGTCCGCGGACCGCGCCGCGCTGCCCGAGTCGGGCGGCGCGTCGGGGAGCAGGCCGTCGCCGGAAAACGAGTCCGGCGTGACGTTGACGATACCCATGACGAAGGTTCGTTCTCCCCAGGCGAAGCGGCGCCGGCCGATCGTCATCGGCGCCGGCACGCCGGACTCCGGCTCTGCCGATTCGCTCATCGGGCGGCCACGGTGACCGGGTCACGCAGGAGCGGATCGTCGACAAGTCGAGCCCGGACCGCGCCGACGAGATAGAGCGAGCCGGCGACGACGATCGGGCCATCGCCCTCCGACAGGGCCCGGTCGAGGGCGCGGTCGGGGTCCGACTCGACGACGACGTTCCCTGCGAGGCCATGGCGTCGCCAGCGAGCGGCCAGCTCGGCCGCCGGCAACGCCCGCGGCAGATCCATCGCCGTGGCGATGACGGTCGCATCACTCATTGCCGCCGCGACACTGAGCGCGGCCACGATCCCTTCGACGTCCTTGTCGGCCATCGAGGCGGTGACGAGCGTCAGTCGGCCTGGCGCGAGGTGTGGCCGAAGATCGTCCAGAGCGGTTGCGAGGGTCGCGGCGCCGGCAGGGTTGTGGGCACCGTCGAGCAGGACGTCGCGGCCGTCGATCGCTAGCAGCTCGAGTCGGCCCGGCCAGCGAACCGCCGCGTAACCCTCGCGCCGCGCGGCGCCGGGAACAGCGGCAATCCCCGCCGCCTCGAGCGCGTCGAGGACGGCATCGGCGACTGCGACATTGGCCGCCTGGTGACGCCCGCGCAGGCCGATCCGGGTCCGCCCGAGGCGCGGCAGCTCGACCTCGATGCCGTCTCGATCCAGGCCGAGCAGGGGGGCCGGCGGGACGACGGTCAGCGGGACACGCAGCCGGGCGGCGCGCCGCCGGACGATGGCGAGCGCCTCGCCGTTGGCGCCGGTGACCGCGACGTCGCCGCGCTCGACGATCGCCGCCTTCTCCCGGGCAATTGCCGCAATCGTCGTTCCGAGTCGATCCGTGTGGTCGAGATCGACGTTCGTGATCGCCGCCACTCCACCATCCCAGGCGTGCGTCGCGTCCAGGCGCCCGCCCAGACCAACCTCGACGAGGGCGAGATCGATTCCCTCGTCGGCGAACCAGCGGAAGAGCATCGCGGTGAGGATCTCGAACTCCGTCGGGTCACCGAGCCGGCGCGGGATGCGATCGGCGGCTGCGAGGGCATCGGCCGTGAGCCGGCCGAACGCGACCGGATCGATCGGCCGGCCGCCGATCTGCATCCGCTCGCGGTAGGTCACGAGATGTGGCTTCGGCGTTTCGCCCGCCCTGATGCCGGCCGCCCGCAGGGCCGCCCCGGCGAGGGCGAGGACGCTGCCCTTCCCGTTCGTCCCGGCGACCAGTGCCCCGCGAATGGCGAGGTGCGGATCGCCGAGCTCCCGCAGCAGTGCCCGCGTCCGCCCGAGGCCGAGGCGGATCCCGAAACGGCCTCGCTCCGTTAGCGCTCGGAGCGCCTCCGCATAGCCGGTGTCCGTCGTCACTCGCGCGTCAGATCGTCCTCGTAGAAGACGCACTGGTTGAAGCGCGGCGTCAGGCAGACGTCGTTGACATAGCCCTGCTCCATGTGGACGCCGCCGCGCAGCTGGCAGCGCGAGACATTCGCGTCCTGGCGGATGAGCGCCTTCAGCAGATGCGGTGCCTGGATCGGGATCGCACCGCGGGAGCCGGTCATGTAGAAATGCGGGCAGACGTTTCGGCGGAGGTTCGGCAGCCCGAAGCCGGTGCGGTTCGGGGCGTACTGCGACATGTCGGGTCGGCCGCCGGCCGGTTTTGCGATCGGAGACGGGGCAACCCGGGCGATCGGGGCGACGCCGAACGCGGGTCGACCGGTTGGACCCGATGGGCGCTCGGACTTGGGGCCACGTGCCTGCACTCAATCCCTCGGACTGCGGCGCAGGACGTGGGGTGTCACGCGCGCCGACGGCGCAAGACTACAACGCTCCGCAATCATCCGATGCGTTCCGGGGAACAGTCGCGCCGTGCGACAATCCGGCCGATGACCAGTCGTCGCGGCGGGCGGCCCTCGCAGGTTCGACCTCGACCGCCCTCCACCGGCCGCCCGGCTCCCGCCAAGGTCCGCCCCCGGGCGCCGGCCGCAGGACGGGTGGCCTCCCACCGCCGGGTCGAGCGGACCCGTCGGCTGGCCCTTCCGTTCCGGCTCCTCTTCGCCGTCGCCGTCGTCGCCCTTGGGGCCGGCGTCCTGTTCATCGCCAACGGCGGGGTCGGTCGTGCTGCGGCCTTCCTCGGTTCGTCGCTCGCCGGCTTCGTCGACAACCTGGCGGCAACGCCCGCGCCGTCGGCAGCGCCGGTCGTCGTCGCGAGCGCGCCGGTTCTCAAGTCACCCGAGGAGCCGTATACGAACCAGCCGACGGTCGATCTCGCCGGACGGGTCCCGGAAAATCTCGTCGGCCGGCAGGGTTACGTGATCAGGATCTACGTCGCCATCGGCGATCAGGCTCCGGGTGAGGTCGCGGAGCTGCCGCTGGGCGACCAGGTCACCTTCGTCGTGGCCGGTGTCGGGCTGTCCGAAGGAACGAACACCTTCACGGCGACGATCGCCGGACCCGCCGGTGAATCCGCTGCGTCGCCGGGAGTCGCCTATGTTCTCGACACGTCGGGTCCGGCGATCAAGATCTCGTCACCGAAGGACGGCGGGGTCGTGAACGCCAAGAGCGTGGAGGTCAAGGGCAAGACCCAGGCTCGCAGCAGCCTCGAGTTGACGAACGCGACGACCGGGGCATCGGTCATCGGGGCGGCAGACGTCAGCGGCGCGTTCTCGCTCATCATCCCGATCAGCGCCGGTGTCAACCAGCTGTCCCTGACGTCGACGGATCCGGCCGGCAACGCGAAGACCTCGACGCTCTCGGTCCGTAAGGGCTCCGGCGAACTGACCGCGAAGTTGACGGCGTCGGTCACCTCGATCAAGGCCTCGCGTCTGCCCGAAACGGTACAGGTGTTCCTCGCCCTGACGGATCCGAACGGCCAACCAGTGGCCGGCGCCCAAGCGACATTCTCCCTGGCTGCCCCCAATGTCCCGATCATCTCGAAGTCGATCCAGACCGACGGCTCCGGTCGGGCGGTCTTCACGACGACCATCCCGAAGGGCGCAGCGAGGGGTCAGTGCAAGGTGACCGTGATCGTCCACACGGCAGATTTCGGGGACGTGAACAGCCTGACGATCATCGCGATCACGAAGTAGCCGGGCGGCATCGACAGGTCGCTCGGTCGCAGCTACCATCAGCCCATGCCACTGTGGCGCTGCCCACACTGTCGGACTCCACAGGCCGAGACGGCCCGCTGCTGGGTCTGCCACAGATCGTCGACCAGTTGCGCCACCTGCCGGAACTTCCGCGGCTCGGTCGCGGCCGGGGTGGGCTACTGCGGGCTCGATCGCAGCCGGGCCCCGCTCCGCGGCGATGAGATTCGGGCCTGCTGGGAGGACGCCCTCTCCCCACCGGACCCGGCGAGCTCCGATCCGGCCGATGACTGGCTGCCCGACATCGACCCGACGGCGCCTCAGCCCGCGCCGGCGCAGAACCTGCCCGTCGTCTCGCCGGCCCCTGTCGCAACCTCCCCGAGGAGCGCCAGGCTATGGGTCGAGGTCGACGTCTGAGGCCAGCGCCAGGCTGAAGAGGCTCTCGGCCCAGGCGAGGATCACGGTGGGCATTTAGTCGTCGGATCCGCCATCACCAGGGCAATGGCCGTGCCGGGCGGACGCTTCCTCCCGGGGTTCGGGTTCTGATCGATGACGATCCAGTCCGGTGCAGGCGAAGCCCCGGCCGGGCTAGTGGTAACAGTGCCGACGACGAAGCCGTCGTCGGTGACATTCCCCGTGGCAACATCGAGTGTCTTGCAGCGATAGTCGTTGACGGTCAGCTGGGCCGGCGTAGGTGTCGGCGTCGGTGCCGGGGTCGGTGTAGGGGTCGGGGTCGGTGTCGGGCTCGGCGTCGGTGACGGTTCTGGACCCTTCGACACCACGTAGTCGACTGGCGTCCCCTTGTTGGCGACAAGCCCTGGGCTGGGCGTCTGCGACACGATCAGGCCAGTGGCGATGACGGGGTCGAAGGCCTCGGTCTGCGTCCCAGGGGCCAATCCGGCGGCCACGAGAAGCTGGACCCCTGCCGCAACGGACTTGCCGCGAATATCCGGCACGGGCACGGTCTCGGGACCTGTGATGACGGTCAGCTTGACCTGGCCGCCGGCGGGAACCTTCGTACCCTTCGGGGGATCCTGGGCGACCACCGTGCCGATCACCCCCGACGGATCGACCTGTGTCTTGTCCTGGACGACGGTCAAGCCGGTTTCGAGCGCGACGGTCTGGGCGTCCGTGAACAGCTTGCCGACGAAGTCTGGAACCGTGACCGTCTGGGCGACCGGCTGCGTCCCACCGGACAACAGTCGGAAGACGAGAAAGGCGGCGACGGCGAGGATCAGGAGGGCCACGATGCCGGCGGCCCAGACCGCGGGGCTGGTGCGGTCCTCGGGTTCGTCCTCGTCGATCAGTGGGCGCGCCTGGCGTCGGTAGGGTGCGGGCGGGACGGCACGGTCCGGCGCCGCGTAGCGGTTGGGCCGGGCGTCGGCGTACGCGTCCGGCGAATAGGGGACGGCCGCCGGATTTGGTCGCGCCGTGGCGGCCAGCCCGGCGCCGGCAGCGCCCGCGGCTGCAGCGCCGACGGCGGCACCCCCAACGGTCGTCGCGCCGCCAAGCGCTCCGAGCTCCGGGATCGGTGCCCCGGACAGGAATGCCTCCAGGGCGGTCGCCAGGTTCGCGGCGGACCCCCAGCGATTGACGGGCTCCGTCGCGAGCGCCCGTCGGTCGATGGCGGCGAGATCCGGCGGGATCCCCGCCCGGACCGTCGTCGGGTCAGGAACCGGGCCGGCGAGCCGGGCCATTGCGACTGCCGCAGCCGTGTCGGCTTCCCACGGCCGGCGGCCGGTCAGCAGCTCGTACAGCACGATCCCGAGCGAGAAGATGTCGGACGCCGCCGTCGCCTGTTCGCCGCGGGCCTGCTCCGGGCTGAAATAGTGGACGGACCCGAGCGTCGTCCCGGGGAGGGTCATCTGTGCCTCGGCAATCGCCCTGGCGATCCCGAAATCGGTCACCTTCACCCGGCCGTCCCGGCTGATCAGGATATTGCCGGGCTTGACGTCGCGGTGGACGATCCCGCTCGCGTGGGCCGCCTGGAGTGCCCTGGCTGCCTCGGCGACGATCCGCGCCGCCTGGCGCGGCGGCAGGGCGCCGGAGCGTCTGATGATCGTCGCGAGGTCCTCGCCCTCGACGAGCTCCATGACGATGAACGGCCCGGCCGTGTCCTGGCCATAGTCGTAGACCGAGACGATGTTCGGATGGTTGAGCGAGGCCGCGTTCTGCGCCTCCGAGCGGAACCGCGACCCGAAGTCGGGATCGCGACCGTACTCCGGCCGCAGGAGCTTGACCGCCACGTCGCGATTGAGCTGGTTGTCGTGCGCGCGGAAGATCGTCGCCATGCCGCCCTGTCCGAGCAGCTCAACGAGCCGATAGCGGCCGCCGAGGATCGTTCCGATCTCCGCCACATGGTCCTCGTACGACGTGCGGCCGAGACCTTTGTGAGGTGAGACCGCGGCGGTCGGCACGCGTTCCGAGTTGCGCGCCGAGAGCCTCAGCCACTTGCCCCGAAGAGCCCCGCCAACCAGCGCTGAACGATCTCGATCGCCTGGAGGGAGTTGATGCCATCGAACAGACGAGCGCCGTGGAGCGCCCATTCCTGGACTTCCTTGAGGGCCACCAGGACCGCGAGTGCAGCCGTGATTCCGATGGGCCGCCACGTCATACCCGGCCGAAATCGGTGGATTGCCGCCACCAGCAGGAACCACGGCTCGAACACGTTCGGAAAGACCAGCAAGAGGTCCCGCTGGCCAGTCACCTCGAACGCAACGAAGCCGACGAGGCGGTACGCATAGAGGGCAACGGCGATGGTCCGTTCCGGCCCCGTCCAACGCAGGGCGACGACGAGAAAGGCCGCGAGGTAGACCTGGTCGGCCCACTTGTCGAAGGCCTGGTAGTCCGGGATCCCGCCAAGATCGAGGAGGTCGCGAAGCAGCAGGTCGGAAAGGTCGACGAGGATCGCCAAGATGCCGCCAGCAAGTGGCCACCGCAGCACCGGCAACGATCCAAGAATGCGAAACGCGCCGATGACGAGGACTTCAAGGGTCACCGTCCAAAACCTCCGAACCGGCAACCTCGCGCCGCTCTCTCGCGTCGCCGCAGGCACTCTGCAGGTCGGCCGATATGAGGCTCGCTCATGAGATTCAGGCTGATCGTGCTCAACCCTGAGAAGCTCCTCAACGTGGCACGAGGGGAATCAACCGCACCTTGCGCAGGGTCGAAAGTGTTCGAGCTCATTCTCATGAATGAGCGTCATATCCGCGGGGCGCGCGCCTGAACTAGACCTGGAGCTCGCGGATGTACGTGCGGAACTCCGGGTTGAGCTCCGGCCGCTCGAGTGCCAGCTCGACCGAGGCCTTCAGCCAGCCCATCGTCGTGCCGCAGTCGTAGCGCGTGCCCTCGAACTCGTAGCCGTAGACCGCCTGCTCCTCCATGAGGGCCTCGATCGCGTCCGTCAGCTGGATCTCGCCACCGGCGCCGCGCGGGGTCGACTCGAGCTTGTCGAAGATCTTCGGCGTCAGGACGTAACGCCCGATGATCGCGAGGTTCGATGGAGCGTCTGCCGGCGTGGGCTTCTCTACGAGGCGGGTGACCTTGTGCAGCCGGCCATGGTTCAGACCGCCCTCGACCGGCTCGCCGGCAATCACCCCATAGCGATCCGTGTCCGCGTTGGGGACCTCCATCACTGCGACGACCGAGCTGTGGGTCTCGTTGTAGGCGTGGACGAGCTGGCCGATGCACGGCCGCTCGCCGATGACGACATCGTCCGACAGGATCACCGCGAAGGGCTCGTGGCCGACGAGCTCCTTGGCCATCAGGACGGCGTGGCCGAGTCCGAGCTGTTCCTTCTGCCGGACGTACGAGACCTGGGCCAGATCCGTGATGTGGCGGATCTGGCGGAGCATCTCGATGTCGCCCTTCTCCTCGAGCAGATGTTCGAGCTCGTAGGACAGGTCGAAGTGATCCTCGATCGCCCGTTTCTGGCTGGAGGTGACGATGATGACCTGCTCGATGCCCGCCGCTACGGCCTCCTCGACCGCGTACTGGATGACGGGTTTGTCGACGAGCGGCAGCATTTCCTTCGGCTGGGCCTTCGTCGCCGGGAGGAAGCGGGTGCCCCATCCGGCGGCGGGGAAGACGGCTTTTCGGACGCGCATCGAACCTCTGTCAGGCGGGCTGGGTCGGTCCGCCGAGTATACGCCGCGACCCTGGCTCGGCCGCCGTTGGCCGCTCGGAGCGGGCTCGCGGCAGGTCTCAGCCGGGGTTCAGAGACCCCTGGCGAAACGCCGCACCGCTGCGCTGAACGCCTCGGGCTGGTCGAGGTTCGCGAGGTGGGTGGCGCGCCGGATGAGGACCCGCCGAGGATCGGCGGCGACCGCGGCAAATGACCGTTCCGAGAGCCGGAACAGCAGGTCGAACTCCCCGTTGAGGATGAGGGTCCTGCCCGGATAGCTTGCGAGGCGCGGCCTGAAACGCTCGCCGATGATCGCTCGTAAGGCCTGTGCGCCGGTCCGGAAGCCGAAGCCGCCGGCGATGATCGGCTCGGCGATGGCCGGCCCGTACCGACGGCGGAAGTACCAGGCGTTGACGGCGTCGAGCCGCGCCTCCGATGGCCGGCTAAGCGCCCAGCCGAGGGCGTGGTAAGGCAGCGACCGGGCACCGCTGGGCTCGGCCGTGGCGCCCGCCAGCACCAGCCCGCTCACGCGATCCGGCCAGCGTGCGGCAAGGTCCATCGCGACGTAACCGCCGAGCGACAGCCCGACGACGATCGCCCGTCCGCCGCCGTGGGCCGCGATCGCGTCCGCAACCGAGTCCGCCGCCCCAGCCAGGCTGAATGGATCCGTCATGCGGGTCCCGTGGCCCGGCAGATCGAGGGCCAGGCAGTCGAACTCGTCGCTCAGGGCCGCAACCTGCGGCCCCCATTGGGCGCTGGTCAGCCGGGTCCCGTGGAGAAAGACGATCGTCGGGCGGCTTGCCATGAGGTCTCGGGCGCCTGGCTCCCGGCTGCGTCAGCCGGGGCGCGGGACGAGTTTGCGCTCGACCGCGTAGAGGGCCGCTTGAGTCCGGCTGGCAAGGCCGAGCTTGCCGAGGATGTTGCTGACGTGGGTCCTGGCCGTCCGTTCCGTAATGCCGAGATCCGTCGCGATCTCCTTGTTGCTGCGACCCCGCCCGACGAGCCCGAGGACCTCGAGCTCACGCTCGGTCAGAGGCTCGGTCGGGGCCGCGGTCGAGCGGTTGCGCAGCCCTCGGGCCAGGATCCGGGCGGCTGCCGGGTCCAGGTGGATCTCGTCGTTGTGGGCCGCGCGGATCGCCGCGGCGACGTCGTCGGCGTCGGCATCCTTGAGGATGAACCCGCTCGCTCCGGCCTCGAGGGCGGCGGTCACCTTCTCCTCCTCGATGAAGCTCGTGAGGGCGACGACCTGGATCGCCGGCCGGCTCGCCTTGATCCTCGCGATCGCCCCGATCCCGTCGAGCTCGGGCATCACGAGGTCCATGAGCACGACATCCGGTTCCAGCTCTTCGGCGAGCTCCACCCCGCGCAGCCCGTTCTCGGCCTCGCCGACGACCTCGATGTCGTCGAGGAGCTCGAGATAGCCACGGAGTCCGCGTCGAACGACGCCATGATCGTCGACGACGAGAACTCGGATGCGTTCAGGCTCGGTCAAGTTCGTTCCCTCCTGCCGATCGTGGCACGTTCGGCGCCCGCCTGCATTGGGGTCATCCTCGCTCCGGATCCAGCAGCGCCGCGGTCGGCGCTCCGGCCGGAGCCGCGACGACAGGCCCTTCGGATCGCTGGAGGAGCACTGCTGCGGCGAGGATGCAGGCACCGCCGACGACCTGGATCGGGGCAAGCCCCTCGTGGAGGAGGACCGCTGCCAGGCCGACCCCGACGACCGGCTCGAACAGCATCAGGATTCCCGTCCGCGTCCCGCCGATTGTCCGAATGCCGCGCAGGAACAGGATCGACGGGATGCCGGCGGCCGCGATCCCGGCCAGCGCCGACAACCACAGCGCCTGGCCGGACCTCACGGGCTCAGCCAGTGAGCTGCCCCCGCCGGTGACGATCGCGAGCGTGGCGCAGACTGCCGTGGTCGCCGCGAGGATCCAGCCCATCGCCTGGTCCGTGGAGATCCCCGGATAACCGTTGCGGCTGATCGTCACGAAGACGGTCTGGCTGACCGCGGCTCCAAGGGCCAGCCCGATGCCAAGGGCGTCGACCCGCAGCTCTCCGGCGGGGTTGAGCCCGCCTGCCACGACGAGGACCATCCCACCGAGCGCGAGTACGAGCGACGCGGCTCGAACGCCGTCCAGCCGTTCGACGCCGCGCCAGACGGCCGTCACGGCGACCAGGGCGGGGTAGGTGTAGAAGCCGAGGAGGACGAGAGCGACGGTCGTTCGCTCGAACGCGATGAACATCGCGACGTTGAGCAGCAGCGCGGTAATCGTTGCCACCAGTAGAGCCCGACCCTGCCCGGCCGGCAGGCGCCACGGGGCGATGAGCGGCCGGCCGCGCCTGATCCGCCAGGCGACGAACAACGCGACGACCAGCGTCCCGAACAGTCCTCGCCATGCGACGAACGACAATGGCTGGAGCCCGGCCTCGTACGCGAATCGGGCGACCGGACCCAGCAGGCCGAAGCCGGCCGCAGCGACGAGGACCGTCGCCGAACCAATGAGAAGGGACCGATCCTGCACCCGGGCATGGTAGCGACCCCACCTCGCCAGAGGCGGACGCGCCCTCGATCACGGGCACCCCCCGATCAGATGAGAAGCGCCGGCCCCGTCGCGAGGCCCCGACCCTGGTCAGGCCGGGTCGAAGGTGGGCTCGGCGCCGTCGGTTCCGTCGGGCGCAGAAGGCGGCGCGCCAGGTTCGTGTCGGGCGCCGCGCAGGACCACGGACGTGAACGGGATTCGAATCTCCCGGAACGCCTCGATCGAGACGAGGAAGCCGACGAGGAGGAACAGCAGCGCCAGGAACTTGCCGACCTGGAAGTAATTCGTGACGCCGAACCGGTTGAGGGCGTCCCCGCCGCTGGCGAGGAAGCCGCCGATCGCGATGAGAATCGTGGCCAGGACGCGGCTGTGGAGCCGGCCCGCGACGAGGGCGCGAACCGCGCCCGGCAGCGATGCCACGAAATTGACGACGATCGCGACGGGCGAGATGAGGAGGTTGAACAGGAAATGGTCGCCGGGCTGATTCGGGTCGAGCGAGTAGGCCAGGACCCGCCGCTTGGGCATGAACATGTAGGCCGAGAAGAGCGCGCCAAAGGCAAGCGCGAGTCCCCCGGTGATGTTCAGAAATGGCGTCAGCAGGCGGATCGTGCCCGGAAACAGCTCGCCGGTCGGGACGCCCGTCGCCGGATCGAGGGCATACCCGGGTGGGGCGAGCCGCACCGTCAACATCAGGACCAGCGACAGAGCGGTTGCTCCGATGACCGCGGCGGCCGCCAGGACCGGCCAGCGCTCGTTCTGGAAATACGTCTCGATCGCGACCGCCACGGCGAGGACGAGCGCACCGATGAGATAGAGGATCGGCGCGGAGCCGGCATCCGGGTAGTTGAACTTGCGCTGGGTCAGCAGCGTGAAGACGCCGGCCAGCAGGAGGCAGAACGCGAAGGTGTAGCCGAACCGCGTCCGCCCGAGCAGGAACGCGGTCCCGAGGCCCAGCCAACCGGCCGTCCAGACGGCACCGGTGAGATACCAGGTCCGATAGAGGGTTTCGTTCCAGCCGGCCGCGGCCGCAATCGCCTCGCAGCCCGATGCGATTCCGTAGAACAGCATCCCGATCGCCCAGATGAGCTGGAACCCGTGGCGACGTTCGCGCCACTGGTCGAACAGGGCGATCGCGAACGCGATCGCGAGCAACGCCGTCGCCGACGGCAGGAGGGGGGACGGCACTAGCGGCTTGCCTCCTGGTGAGTGGCGATCAGGCGGATGAGGAGCCGATCGAGGAGCCCGGACGCCTCCTCGAACAGGGCGCTGACGCGATCGGAACCGAGTGCGCGGCGGCGGGCGATCACGCCGAGCTCCGCGAGGAACGGTCGCCGTGCGGCGACGAACAGGCCGACGGATTCGGTCAGGCTCAGGCCACCGCCCGAAAGGCGCCGGGCGAGGTCGTCGACGAGGGTCGTTGCCGCCTCCTCTGCCCTGGCACGGTCAGTCGGCTCGACGGCGTCGAGGTACGCGAGGAGCGACGTGACGAGGCCCCGCCCGTCGGTCCGAAAGGCCTCACGGTCGGCCGCCTGGACCGAATCGCGGGCACCGCCGTCGTCGCCGTCGCCCGAGTAGCTCCGCCGATAGGCACGCGTCAGCCGGTCGGTCGTGGCACCGAGGCTCGCGAGTGGCCGAGGCCGCGCGGTCGACCGACGGCTCTCGACCAGGCGCTCGAGGTCACGTCGCTCGAAGCGCCGATGGCCACCCGGCGTCGTGAAGACCTCGATCTGCCCGAAGTCGGCCCAGCGCCGGAGCGTGTCGGGGTCGACGCCGAGCACCCGGCTCGCCGGGCCCAGCGACAGGCGCTCACGCGCGGGTGCTTCCACGGACCGGGACACAGCGACCAGCGCCTCCGCTCACGAATCTGGGTAAATCTGGCACGGATGAGATCCGTCCGATGGGGCGCAGGATAGGAGGCGTCGCGGCCGCCGTCAATCAGGCTCGTCGCATGTCCTGCGGCGCGGCGAATGCCGCCGTCAGACGACCCCGGTTCGGCCCGTCAGGCTGGGATGAACTCGTGGTCGTCGCGATGGATCCCGTCGCACAGGCCCCAACGTGGGACGCCGCCGTCGACAGCCGGGATCGGGACCGGACGCATGATCTCGCGGACCTGGCCACGCCGGCAGAAGAAGTACTCGCGCGCCGCCATCCAGCGGCGAACACAGGCCGGATCGGAGTGGAACTGGAAAGGCCCCGGATTGATCGCCGGGCTCTCGTTCCAGCTTGACGGCTTCTCCGTCGCCACTATGTCGAGCAGGTTCACCCGCCACGGCGTGCCCTCGATGATGTCGAGGCAGCCGTCGCAGCGGATCGCCACATTGTCCTTGACGATGGTCGTGATTCGGACGCCGTCGATCTCCATCGAGCGGGATGGTAGCAGGGAGCTTGACGACGCTTAAGGGGCACTCGATGCGCCAAGGCGCCCCTCCCACTCGCGTCTACCGCGAGTGGGATGGATCTATCGACGGATGCCGGGGCGCGAGGATCATTTGCCCGGTGGACGGTAGTCCGCCGAGAGCTTGGTCGCGGCATCGACCTCCTCGGGCGTGAGCAGGACGACTGTGCGAGTGCCGATGGCACCCGACGCGGCGGCCGTGAGCGCGCCCGCAGCTGCCGCGGCATGGCCTGGCAGGTCCGCGATCAGGAAGAAGTCGTCGCTCCCGAACGCAAAGTAGTAGGCCTCGACCGTGCCGCCGAGGGACTCGACCAGCTTCTCGGTCGCCGCCCTCCGGCCCGTGCCGCCCTCTTTGAGAACGCCTTTGGCACCCTCAGCGGTGTAGCTGCCCGTGAACAAGTACTTGGGCATGGCCGCCTCCGTCCGCGGGGCATCCGACGGGGACACACTCGGGCCGCGGATCGCATGAGCCTATCCGTGCGCCTGCTCATGTCAAGGTCCGGCGCGACTCCACCTGGGCGATCGGCTCCATCCTCCGATTCGAACCGAGCAGCAGCCAGAAGATCAGCGCGCTGCTCACGAGCAACGCCGGCACATAGGCGGTCACGATCACCCAGTTCACGCCGAGCGAATAGGTGAACACGTCATAACGAATCGATTGAACGATCGCGTTCACCGTGTCGAGCATCCCGACGCCAACGCAAAGCCAGACCAGTGCAATCGCACCGGAGAACCGTGCACGAAGGGCGATCAACGCAAGCAGAGCCAGGAAGGCCGTTGTGAGATCGCCAAACCCGACCATCGTCCGGAAGTCGATCGGCACGGCGGCGTCGACCGCACCAGGCGCCAGGATCGTCCCGCCGACAATCCGGAACACATGGATCCAGAGCAATGGCACCAGGGCGACTTCCCGTGGCAACCTCGACAAACGCGGCACCGCGTACCAGACCGCAATCAGGGCGTATGCCACAAGGCTCAACGTGAATTGGATTCCGAAGATCACGACCGGTTCCATCGCTCGTCCTCCAGCTCAGGGCTTGTCGATCGGCCCTACCTTCAAGCCTTGATGTGGGGTAATCGTGAGCACCGAATGAGTCGCTTGTGGCGACTCCGAGCGCCGGTGGTCGACAAGGCGCTCTGTGCCTGTTCGCGCCGGTTCGCGCCGGTCGTCCAGCGATCCGATATTCGGGGACGATGGCGGCTCGCGTCCGACCGCAATTCGCAATTTCCATTCATCTGGAAGTCATTACAAACGTGTTACAGACATGCGCAGCGGTACCAGGCCGCCCCAGTACCCCTCTCCGCTGCCGTCGTGCTCGCCCAGGCATCGTCCGTTGCTCCTGCGCACCGGGCGAGCCACATTGGTGGCGCCAGGTCAATTCCCACGTGTAATAACGACGCGAAGGCGCCCGTACGATGTCGACTCAAATCCCCATCTGGCTTTTGTCGCGATGCTCTCCAAAGCCACGATCCTCGTCGTCGAGGATGATGCAGCCAACCGCCTTCTCCTGACGACGATACTCGGGCAGGCGGGCTACTCAACGGTCAGTGCCGCTGACGGCGAGACCGGCCTGCGGGCCGCGCGCGAGCACGATCCCGATGCCGTGATCCTTGACATCGGGCTGCCGGCTCTCGACGGGCTCGAGGTGACGAGGTTATTGCGAGCGCGCGAAGCGACGCGCACGCTGCCCGTGATCCTGCTGACTGCGCGCGCCAGCATGGCCGACATGGTCCAGGGTCTCGACGCGGGCGCGGACGACTTCATCGCCAAGCCCTTTCAGCGCGAGGAGCTGCTGGCCAGGATCCGAAGTGCGGTCCGGATGCGGCGCGCGGTCCTTGGCATGGAGACGGCCCGCTCGGTCGTTGCCGCACTCGCCGGAGCGGTCGAGGCCAAGGACGCGTCCACCAATGCGCACTGCGAGCGACTCGCCCGCCTGCTGGAGGGCATCGGGCGGCGCGCGGGCTTTGATGACCTCCAGCAGGAAGCGCTCGCGTATGGGGCCCTGCTTCACGATGTCGGCAAGATCGGGATTCCCGAGGCGATCCTCCACAAACCGGGCCCCCTCGACGCTCAGGAATGGACGGTCCTGCGACGCCACCCCGAGATCGGGGAGAGGATCTGCCGGCCGCTCGGATTGTCGTCCAGGTTCCTGCCGATCGTCCGCCATCATCACGAGCGCTGGGATGGATGCGGCTACCCGGACGGCCTGGCTGGCGAGCTCATCCCAGTCGGGGCGCGGATTGTTGGCGTCGTCGACGCGTTCGACGCGATGACCCACGACCGACCGTATCGAGCCGCTCGCCCGACAGGGGAAGCGCTCGACGAGATCCGCCGGGAGTCAGGGCGCCAGTTCGACCCGGGCCTTGCCTCTCTCTTCATCGAGAATCTCGAGGCCACGGACGCGCTCCGTGAAACCCCGTCCGCCGAGCTGGTGCGCTCGTGATCAATCCTGTCGCGCTTGCGGCGGAGGCTCTGTTCGGCGTCGTCCTCGCGATGACGGCGATCGAATACGCACGCCGTCCGGATCCGCTGCGCCGGGCGCTGGTGCTGGTGGCGCTTCCGCTGACTTCGCTATTCCTCGTCGACCTCGCGCGTCTCGCGGTCAACCCGCTCCCGCGTTGGGTGACGATCCTGGCGGTGGGAATCCTCCTTGCCCAGCCAATGCTCACGCTCAATCTCGTCGCCCAGATCCGCCGGGTCCCGGGCGTGGTCCGGGCGACGGCGTTCGTCGCCTTTGTCGGCACCGCGATCCCGGTTGCGATGCTCGATCGGCCGGGCGCCCCGATGATGCTGGTGGTCGCGACGGTTGCCTTCGTCGGCGTGGAGCTGCTCGCCGCCGGGTACCTGGCGGCAGAGGCTCGGCAACGGCGTGGGCCGGCCCGGCGGCGGCTCATGGTCGCCTCGCAGGCGACGGGAGTCCTCGCCGTTGCGATCCTGTTCGCCGCGGCCGCCAGTGCTGGGCCCACCGCGTCGTCGGTGCTCGGCGTCCTGCCGCCTGTGCTTGCGCTCGTCGCCGGATTTGGCTACGTCGTGGCGTTCGTCCCGCCGGCCTTCGTCCGCAGGTTATGGCAGGCCGAGACCATGGTGTCCTATGGGCGGGATCTGGTGGGCCAGTCGGGCGCTGCGGTCCAGGACATATGGGCGGGATACGCGGATCTCGCCCGTGACCTCGGGGGCGACGTTTCCGCCGTGGTCATCGCCGGGGTCGGGGAGACTGCGTCCATCGTGGCCGCCTCGGGCCCGCCAGTCGGGATCCCCACCGGCGGGCTGATCGCGCGCGAAGCCCTTCGGCAGCTGGTGACCAGATCCATGGCCATGGAGCAGGAACCTCGAATGCTTGGATCGATCGTCGAGCGACTCGCCGGGCCGACCAACGCCCGGTTCGCGTCCGTCGTCCCGCTCGAGATGCCCGACGGGGAGGGCGGGGCGGGGCTGGTGATCCTGTCCAGGCAACGAAGCCTCTTCCACGCGTCGGACCTCGAGCTCCTTGCCGCGCTTGGCGCCCCGACGGCGATTCTCGCCGGACGGCGCTCCACCCTCGCCGAGCAAGAGGCGCTGGCATCCCACCTCGCGTCAACGGTTGATGCGCTCCGCCGCGCCGACGAGGCCAAAAGCGACTTCGTGGCGAGCATGAGCCATGAGCTGCGGACACCCCTGTCGGCCATTCTCGGGTTCAGCGACCTGATGCGGCAGCAGGAGCATCGGGGCGCCGACGTTCTTGTGCCGCTCGAATGGGTCGAGCATGTCCACCGCGGCGGCGAGCACCTGCTCGGCCTGATCAACGATGTCCTCGACCTGGCGAAGGTGGAGGCCGGTCGCCTTGACCTGCGAACCGAACCCCTGGACCTGGCTGGCTCTGTGGCCGAAGCCCTCAGCGCACTCCGTCCCCTCGCCGAGCGCAAACACCAGCGTCTCTATTCGGAGGTCTCGTCGCAAACTGTCGAGGCCGACCGCGGCCGGCTTCGCCAGATCCTCTACAACCTCGTTTCGAACGCGATCAAGTACACCCCCGACGGCGGTGAGATCCGGGTCGACGCTCGACCCCTCGGCGCCAAGGTCGCCCTCACCGTGAGCGACACCGGGGTCGGAATTGCAGCCGAGGACCAGGTGTCGGCCTTCGAGGAGTTTTCACAGGTGGGCGAGCTTTCGACCAGGGAGGGCGGGACTGGCCTTGGGCTCGCGCTGACCCGCCGGTTGGTCGAGGCCCACGGCGGTCGGATCGAGCTCGAGTCCACAGTCGGCGTCGGCAGCCGGTTTACCGTCTTCCTACCGGCTGCTGCAAGCTCGACGATAGGTCCAGTGCAGGACACCGAACCCGTGCGTATCGCCGCGACGGCGGGTGCCGAGCCATTGGGACCCCTGACAGCCACGCCCGGACTCGATGTGCTGGTCATCGAAGACGATCCGAGCGCGCTCCGGCTCCTTCGCGAGTACCTGGCGCCGACGCGTTGCCGGGTCCGGGTTGCCGTCGACGGTAACGCCGGACTGGCGGCGGCTCGGGCCGCCGTTCCCGGCGCGATCATTCTCGATGTCCTCCTGCCTGGTATCGACGGTTGGGAGGTACTTCGCCGGCTGAAGGCCGACGATCGTCTGCGCGATGTGCCCGTCGTCATGCTCACCGTCATCGACGAGCGGGAGATCGGGCTCGCATTAGGGGCGGTCGACTACCTCGTGAAGCCGGTCGACCGCGAAACTTTGCTCGCTTGCCTCGCCCGTCATGCCTTACCGACCCTGGCGTCCACGCGGGCCACGCGGGTTCTTGCCGTCGATGACGACCCGACCGCGCTGGCGATGTTCCGCGGTCTGCTCGAGCCCGAAGGATTCGAGGTCGTCGTCGCCCGGGACGGTCGAGAGGCGCTCGAGCTCGCGAGCCGTGAGAGACTGGACTTCGTCATCTGCGATCTGGTCATGCCCAATCTCGACGGCTTCGAGGTCATCGCGGCCCTCAAGGCCGATCCGGCGACGGCGTCGTTGCCGATCCTCGTCTGCACCGCTCAGGACCTGTCGGCAACCGACAAGGAGCGCCTCAATGACAACCTCGTGGGACTGATGTCCAAGAGCTCTGACATGCGAGCCGGCTTGAGCCATTGGCTGCGTCAGGTCACCGCGGCCGGTGCTGAATCTCCTGTCTGACCGGGCTCTGAAGAGGCAACCTAGACCTGCTGCGTCGCACCCACGCCTGGGCGACCACCGATCGTGGCCCGACGACGACCAGCGCCTGCGGGTGTCCAGACCTCCAAGGCAGCTGGCAGGATCTGAGGCCATGGCGCCCCGGGCCGCGCGATCGCGTAGCCCTGCACCATGATCGGAAGCCGTGTCCCTGCGAGGACCTCCAAGTCCTCAGGCCGCTCAACGCCCTCGGCGATCATGACGGCGCCGATCTCCTCGGCGAATCCGGACAAGGCTCGGGCCATGGCTCGGGCCGCTTGATCGCCGCCGAGGCGTGGCGTCAGGAGCGCATCCAGCTTGACAAAGTCGGGCCGCAGCTCCGTTACGTGTCGCAACGAGGCATAGCCTGCCCCCACGTCATCGATCGCGATCCGAGCGTCCGCCGCCCGCAGCCACCCAATGCCGTCCCGAAGCGTCCCGTAATCGCTTACTGCTTCTTCTTCGGTGATCTCGATCACGAGTCGATTGAGTGGGAACCCGCTCAATGCTCGAGCCAGGAGCGGGTCCGCCAAAAGGCCGGGGCTGGCGTTCACCGACAGGAAGGCGGCGGCTGGCAGCCCCGCGGCCATCGCCACCCTCAGTGCTCGGTGAATCGCAAGGGCCTGCAACTCGAATCCAAGTCCGACGGCCTTCGCCCTGGCAAACCAGACGTTTGGCGGCTCGTACGGCTCAGCCTGAAAACGACTCAGGGCCTCGTATCCGGCGATTCGCCCATCGGTCAGGGAGACGATCGGCTGGAATACTGGCAGAATCCGTTCTGGCCGCTCGAGGATCAGGCCGACACGTTCCCGCGCATCACGGTCTGCCGTTGCTTCGCCCGCCAGCGCACGCACGACGACGGCGGCACAAACCTGACCGAAGTCGGCCAGGCTCCCAGACTCCGCCACGTCGAGGATGCGCTCACCGGCCTGTGTATCGGTCGCTAACAGCGCGCCCACCAGCGCTCCATCGGCCAACAACGGCACGATGATCGACGTCCTTCCTCCGTGGCGAAGGATCGCATCACGGGCCGATTGGTCGGCGACGAGCTGTTCCACCGACACTCGAACAGGTCGGCCCGACTCGGCCAGCTCTCTCAGGCGACTGGCCTCGGCAGCGCTTGCCCTGGCCGGATGACGAAATCCGAGCCCCGGGCGCGCCCACTCGGCCAGCCGATGCGCATCATCGAGCGTGAACGTGTAGATCACCGCGTTCACAACCGGCCAGATACGGGCGAATTCGACGAGCAGGCGCTCGCATGCAGCGCTCGCCGTGGGTTCGGCGAAGGCCAATCTCGACACCCGCTGGAGATCCTCGTAGTGCGTCGTTCGGCGCGCTTCAAGGGCTCGGTCGGCCGTCACGTCCCGGAACGTGATCGCCGAGCCGATCGGGCGGTCGTGGGCGCCCCGCAGCAGGACGATCTCCATCGACGCGACGACGCTCTCACCGGACGGCGATTCCACGACGACGTCGAGCGGGGGTGCGGCGAGCCCTGCCCGTATGGCGCGCCGGGCGATCGCTCCGAGGTTGTCGAGGACTTCGCCGCCGGGCGTCATCACCCGGGGCGACAGCGTTCCCGTCGTCCCGATGAGGGTGGCAGCCGGCGCCCCGAACAGGCGCTCTGCGACGGCGTTCACGATCGTGATATGCGCAGTCTCATCGAGAACGACCATGCCGACCGGACTCGCCTCTACGACGTGGCGCAGCCGCTCTTCGCTCGCCCTGACCGCGACTTCCGAGCGGCGCCGCTCCTCGGCGGCTCGGATCCGCAAGGCCATCTTCTGCGACCGCTCCGCGATGCCTCCCACCAGAAGGCCCGCCGCGGTGAAGGCCACAAGGCGGACCAACCACGCCCATTGTCCCAGGAACTCGACATTCCCGGCTACGCCCAACGGCATCATCGGTCCGAACAACATCCCTGCCGCGAGACCCGCGATGGTCCCGCCGCGCAGGCCTCGAGTCACTGCCGCGACGACAACCGCCACATACCCAAAGTGGATGAGCGCATTCGGTGCGCCGCCTGTCGCGCGTACGGCCACGTAGAGGACCAGCAGCACGGCGACAACGGCGATGGGCGCGGCCAGCCCGCGTCCTGGGTGGGTGCGCTCGGAGGGCCACCTGCGGACCCTCGCGACCAAGGTGACCATCAGCCCGCAGGATATGAGGCTGTGGCCCGAACGTCGAGGGACCGGGTGGCCATCCGGATGATCCTTTCGTACCGGTCGACGGAACGTCGGCGGACGCGTGCGGCTGAATGAACGACGAAGGCCAGCCGCTCGCAGCCGGGCCGGCGGACGCTCCATTGCTTGCTGAACGCGGCAGCTGGTGGCGGGCTCACGGAGCGCCAGCGTCCCCAAGGATGTCGCGCACCTTGCGGACGAGGACATCAGGGCTGAACGGCTTGGCCAGAAACTGGACGCCGGGGTCAAGGATGCCCTGGTGGACGACCGCGTCCTCGGCGTAGCCAGATATGTACAGGGTACGAAGGTCTGGGTTCGTCGCGCCCAGAGTCTCTGCCAGTTCCCGTCCGTTCATTCGCGGCATCATCAGGTCAGTGACGAGAAGGTCGAATGGCGGTTGATTGGCCGCGGACTCCATGGCGTCTTCAGCATTGCTCGCTTCGACAACCCGATAGCCGTAGCGCTCGAGAACCGCGCGAAGCAGGGCGCGCACCCGGTCGTCATCCTCGACCACGAGGATCGACTCTGAGCCACCGACGAGTGGCAGGGCCGCTTCGGCAGGCCGCTCGAGTTCAGGGACCCCGTCGGCGCGGGGCAGATAGACCCGAAACGTCGAGCCCCTGCCGGGTTCGCTGTAGACCCGTACGGATCCACCGGACTGCTTGACGATGCCGTAGACGGTGGCGAGACCGAGGCCCGTGCCCTGGCCTGGCTCCTTGGTCGTGAAGAAGGGCTCGAAGATCTGCCCGAGGATCTTCGCGTCGATGCCCAGTCCGCTGTCGGTGACGGCAAGCTGGACATGGTTTCCCGGGACAACGCCCGCGTGATAGCGGACGTACTCGTCATCGAACTCCACGTTCGTCGTCTCGATCGTCAGCTGCCCACCACTCGGCATCGCGTCGCGGGCATTGATGGCGAGATTGATGATCACCTGCTCCAGCTGGCCTGGATCGGCCTTGACGAGCCAGAGGTTCGCCTCCAGCCCCGTCGCGAGTTCGATGTCATCTCCGAGGAGCCGGCGCAGCATCGGCGCCAGCTCTCCGACAACCCCGTTGAGATCAAGAACAATGGGCTGAATGACTTGCCGGCGACTCAACGCGAGGAGCTTGTTGGTCAACTCCGCGCCGTGCCCGGCCGCGCTATTGATCTGCTCCAGATCGCTGCGCGCCGGCGAACCCAACGGCATGTCGATGAGCGTCAGCTCGGCGTGTCCCCGAATGACGGTGAGAACATTGTTGAAGTCGTGGGCAATCCCGCCGGCGAGACGACCGACCGACTCCATCCGCTGAGCGTCTCGAAGCTGCGATTCGAGCTCGGCGCGCTCTCGCTCTCCCTTCCTGCGCTCGCTGATGTCGCGGACGGCGGCAACGACGAGTAGCCCATCGTCCGTCTCGACCGGGCTGAGCGCGATGTCCACCGGGAACTCGGAGCCATCCCTCCGCCGAGCGGCCAATTCGAGGTTCGCGCCCATCGGGCGAATCTGCGGTTCGGCGAGGTATCCGGCTCGGTGACCCGGATGGAGGCCCCGCACCACGTCAGGAACCAGCAGCTCGATCTGTTGGGAGAGCAACTCGTCCCTGGCGTACCCGAACAGCGAGACAGCCTGACGATTGACGAGCTGGATGACCCCGGCCTCGTTGACCACGACCATCGCATCAGGAGCGCCCTCGAGCAATCCGGCAAGCTGCATCTCGGCGCGGGCCCGGTCGGTCTCGTCCTGGAAGGCGAGCAGCGTGAGACCGGTGTCGAACCAATTGCCGCGAAGTCGCACCACCGTCAGCTGGAAGACTCGACGGCCGATGCCCGCAAACTCGTGCTCGAACGGCCGATGCTGGACGACGTCACGGCCGGCGAGGTCGTGATCGAGCAAGTCGCGCAGGGCTGGGACGTCCCAGTCTCCGTCGGCAAGATCGAAGATCCTTTGCCCGATCGTGAGATCCGGCTCGAGAGCGAACGCCTCGTACGCGTCCTTGTTCGCCATGACGATGCGCCAATCCGGCCCGAGCATGAAGGTCGGCTGGCCGAGCCGCGCCACGATCTCTCGCGCCGCACGAACGATGACGGGTGTCAGCAGACGCCCGGTCCACCTGAAAGCCATGGGCCCCTCGGAATCCTTCCGGCTGGTTGTCGGACCCGGGTGTGGCTCACCCCGTTCGAAACCTGATCAATCCTATGTCAACTGAACCGCAGAGACAGTGTTGTCTACCCGCGGCCGACGAGTCGACGCCGTGACGCCCTACCACATCTGCACTAGCCGGCAGGGGACGATCGGCTTCGTCTCTTCTCATCAACTCAGCGGTTCCCCTTGACGGCTCTCTCCACGTTCACTATGGGAGTGAACTCACGGCCGATTCGTTTGCGTCTGCGGATCGCCATCATGCTCGGACTGCTGCTGCTGATTACTGGCGCAGCCGCCGTATCGGCCGCCTCGGCGACCCTTCCTGACGTCGGCAGAGCCTCTCGTACCGGAGCGCCAAGTGGTCTCACGGCCGGTCAGCCGTGGACATTCAGCGTTCCCATGGGTGGCCTCACCCCGGGTGTGACAGTCCGGAGCCGCGAATTCGTGGTGAACAGCGAAAACATGTCGGTTCGCTACTCGCTGACGAGCGCGAGCACCGATGATGATCGGAAAGGACTGCGCGACGTCCTTCGGGTCACGATCAAGACTGCTGATCTGGGATCAGCCTCCGCGGCCACCTGCGAGCACTTCGACGGCCCGACCCTCTACGACGGATCCCTTGGCGCCAGGACGGCGGGCTTTGGCGACGTGCAGATGGGCGCCCAGCCGGGCGATCGACTTCTGGGGACGGGACAGCGCGAGACGCTGTGTATCGAGATCGGGATGCCGCTCGACGCCGGCAACGAGTTCCAAGGCGCGATCACATCGACGACGTGGACGATCGTCGTCGAGCAGGACGCCGGAAACTCCTAGCGGCCTCTCCAACGGTGACGCCGAAGCTCGACGAGGGCCGTGTTTCGCGGGCGCAGTGACTGAAAGGTCCGCGCCGCCGGCGTGTCGGTCTCGAAGAGCCGCCGTTACAGCGGTCGACCGAGCCAGCGACGGACCAGTGGGAGCCAGGCCGCGCCCCCGGCGAGTTGAAGAATTACGACGAGGATCACGACGGCAAGCGGGACGCCGACGATCAGCCCAGGGATCACGAACTCCAGCGGGGACCGACCCTGCTCAATTGGAATGGCGGGACCACCCGCCGGACCCGAAGAGCCGTCCTGAGGCGGGGGCGTCGCGGCCCCGGCGGCCAGAAGGATCCCCGAGGCGAACGTCGCTGAGTCAGATGAGGTTGGAGCGGACGATCTCGAAGAGTCACTTGATCTCGGCGCCGGCGTCGTCATGCCGTCGGGCGGCGGCGTCGGCCCCAGGGGAATGGGGATCGGGAAA
>Ga0193725_1000122_pt1 | contig 26245 bp, 27 predicted proteins | sample H2a2metaG_FD_143058 | JGI IMG/M metagenome (GOLD analysis project Ga0193725, IMG submission 143058) | Soil microbial communities from a riparian zone of the East river system, Colorado, United States - H2a2 | ecosystem: Environmental > Terrestrial > Soil > Riparian zone | place: USA: East River... | reverse complement strand
GCAGGCTGGGGCGCGCGCTCAACGTGATGTCGGCGAGCCTTCGCGCCCAGATCGAGAATCTCGAGCACGAGCGGGCACGGATCTCGGCGATGCTCGACGGCATGGTCGAGGGCGTGGTCGCGGTCGACGCCCACGATCAGATCGTGGCCATGAACGAGCCGGCCCGCGTGCTGTTCGGCGCCGTCCGGGCCGAGGGCAAGCCGTTGCTCGAAGCCATCCGCAACGCGGACCTCCACGCGCTGCTGGGTGAGGTACGGCGTGCGGACGCTCACGCGGTGGGCGCGGATGCCCACGTGGTGGGCGCGGACGCCCACGTGGTGGCCCGCCGCGAATTTCGAGTGCCGGGCGTGCCGCCGCGCACGGTGCAGGCCAACGCCGTGCCCGTCGACCTCGGCGGCGGAGAGGTCGGCGTGGTGATGGTCCTGCACGACGTGAGCGAGCTGCGCCGTCTGGAGAGCGTGCGGACGGAGTTCGTGGCCAACGTCTCCCACGAGCTGCGCACGCCGCTGACCGCGATCCATGGGTACCTGGAAACGCTGCTCGGCGGCGCCCTCGACGAGCCCGAGCACGCCCGCCGGTTCCTCGAGATCGTGTTCCGCCACACCGAGCGCCTGGGACGGTTGCTCGACGATCTCAGAGAGCTCTCCGACATCGAGCTGGGGCGGGTCCATCTTCAGCTCGGGCCCGTCGCCGTCGAGGACGTGGTCGAGTCGGTCGTCGCGATCATGCGTCCGCGCGCCGAGTCGCGCGGGGTGACGCTCACGTCCGCGCTGCCGTCCGACACGCCCGACGTGATGGCCGATCACGACCGGCTCGAGCAGGTCCTCATCAACCTCGTCGACAACGCGGTGAAGTACACCGAGGCGGGCGGCCGGGTGACGGTCTCCGCGCGCCCGGTCGACGCGGCCGTCGAGATCGCGGTCGCCGACACCGGCGTCGGCATTCCGCCGGCCGATCTCCCGCGTATCACCGAGCGTTTCTACCGCGTCGACAAGGCGCGCTCACGCGAGCTGGGTGGCACCGGTCTGGGACTCGCCATCGTCAAGCATCTCGTCATCGCCCACGGCGGAACCCTGACGCTCGAGAGCGAGCCCGGCCGCGGAACGACCGTGCGCGTGGTGGTGCCGATAACCGATTGGGGGGTACGCGGCGGATAGATTGAGTTGGGGGGGTACGCGGCGGATGGATTGAATTGGGGGGTACGGGGCGTACCCCCCAACCCCCCCCGGATCGCGTGGCGATCGAGCTGGGGCTCGATCGCGTCAGCGGGCGATCGACTGATACAATCCGCGCGATCGCATTCGCCCGTCCGAGGAGAGCGCCAATGGCTACCAGCGTTCGGATCGCCGACTACTTCTACATCGACGTGCCCGAGCGGAGCGGTGAGGGGGCGCACGTGCTTGGCCAATTGCGGGATGCCGGGGTGAACCTGCTGGCGGTCTCGGGCTTTCCGGCCGGGCGCCGTGCTCAGATCGACTTCGTGCCGGAGAATCCTGCCGCCTTTCGGGCCGCCGCGAAGAAGGCCGGGTGGAAGGTCACCGGGCCGAAGAAAGTGTTTCTGATCGACGGCGAAGACCGGGTGGGCGTGATGGCCGAGGCGATGGAGCGGTTGGCCGCCGCCAAGATCAGCATCGTCTCCAGCCAGGCGATCTGCGCCGGCGCCGGCCGCTTCGGCGCGATGCTGTGGGTCGCCCTGCGCGACGTCAGGCGCGCGGCCAAAGCGCTCGGCGCCGGCTAGACTAGTCCTTCCGGCCTTTCGGCCACAGTCCGGCGACCTGGCGTGCGATCGCCAATTCCCCGATGTGGTAGGAGTTGTGATCGGCGGTGACCAGGCAACACCGAAAGAGGGTGTGCTTGCCGGCACTGTTGGGCACCGTCGCGAAGAGGTCGCGGGTCGGATCCCGGACGAGCGCGATGACCGCTTCCAGGTCCGTGTGGAACTGCTGGAGGGACCGCCGCCACTGGGCTGACGTCGCTCGAGCGTTCTTCTCCGGCCAGTAGCCTTGCGGAAAGGGCGGCTCCTCGTACGACGTGCTGGTCATGTAGTCGAGCATGTCCCTTTGCGCTAGGCGTAGGTGCTCGACCAGATGCCAAAAGGTGTAGGGGACCCTGGGCAGACGCGAATTGATCGCCGACGTGGGAAACGCTTTGGTCGCCTCGGCCAGCGCCAGGTGGTTGTGCCCACTCTCGAGGGTCGACACGAGTTGACTCCGGATCTCCTTGTCGGCCGAGGCCTGATTCACGGCCATTCCCGCTCCCTCCTTTCGACCACGCCATGACGCAATGGCTTGACCTCTAGCGCGGCGTCGCGGCCGAGTGCCTGAGCTTCGGGCGGCGGCCGCGCCTGACCTGGGCGTTGACCCAGGCGATGATCGGGCTGCCGACCACGGTCGGAAGGATCCACGCCCACGGCGACGAGCGTCCGCTCGTGCCCGTGAGCAGCTGCCAGTTGACGACGAGGATCGCGGTCACCATCGCGATGTAGGAGCCGGCCTGGCCGCTGATGTGGGCGGCGAGCCAGCCCGGCCATCGCCGCTTGGCCGCGAGGTAGCCCACGAAGGCGAACGCGTAGGAGCCCACCGCGATCGGCAGGAACCACCAGTTTCGCTCCCAGTCGAGCCACGCCAGCCCCGCCGCCGACGCGCACACCGTCAGCATCACCCAGTGGTACAGCTCGCCCGCCCACGCGTGCAGCCCCGACCCCTTCCACGCGATCATCGCGATCGGCCCGAGCACGAGCCCGATCGTCCCCACGGCGATGTGGAACACGAGGACCGCGCGGGAAATCGTCATGCGACGACGGCTCCGGGCGATCGGAGCAGCATATACAGGAGAACGATGAGGGCCAGCGAGGAGATCACGAAGAAGATCAGCTTCACGCTCGTGGCCGTGCTGGCCAGGCGAATCCACTTGGGATCCAGGGCCGTCACGTCCTTCTTGTCCGACTTGATATAGTCGCGAAGCTGGTCCAGCTGGACGAGGTTCTCCACCCAGTCCGCGATGACCGTCACCACCACCGGCGCGATGACCCACGCGACGTGGAGGGGACACCCCAGCTTCGCCGAGGCGGTCAGCAGGCTCACTGCGAACGCGGTGCCGTACAGCGTGGGGAACACCAGATCCAGCTCGAGGAATCGCGGCTCGGCGGCGAGGCGGCCAGCCTCGCCGAGCGCCTTCCAGTATCCGGCGACGGCCTCGGCGTTGTAGCCGAGCCAGCGCTGGTTCAAGGGCTTCTGGCCGGCGACGGTATGCGGGCCGCTCACCATCGACATGAGGCGCGCGCCACCCTTGAAGACGACGGCCGGCAGGAGGAACAGGACGAGCACGGTCAGATAGAGTCTCGCCATGGATATTCCCCCTTGGTGTCGGGACGGCATCGCTGCTTCAGCCGGATTCTACGTCGGATGAACGTGCGGCGGGCGGCGCCGCGGGAGTGTTGGGTCGCGGCCGGCTAGCGCCGACCGACGAAGTTTGCGTGAAGCGCCGGCGGGCGCGGGGGCTCCGGCTCGCGACGTTACAATGGCGGGCATGCCACCGCTCATCGATGCGCACGGTCTGGTCAAGCGCCTGGGCGGCGCGCTCGTGGTGAACGGTGTCGACCTCCAGTGTCACGCCGGGCAGGTGCTGGGACTCCTCGGACCGAACGGCGCCGGCAAGACCACGACCCTGCGGATGCTCTACGGCTTCCTGACCGCGGACGCCGGCGTGATCCGATTCGAAGGCAGCGACGTGTCGCGCGACATGACGCGCTTCAAGCGACAGCTGGGAGTCTGCACGCAGGAGGACACGTTCGACGGAGACTTCACGGTGCGCGAGAACCTCACGATCGCGGCCACCTACTTCCGGCCGCGGCCGACGGAGGTGCGGCGGCGCGTCGACGAGCTCCTGGAGCGATTCGCGCTCGCGCCGTACGCCGGCATCAAGCCGGATGCGCTCTCCGGCGGTTTCCGACGGCGGCTCATGATTGCCCGCGCGCTGGTGCATCGCCCGCGCCTGCTCTTCCTGGACGAGCCCACGACCGGACTCGACCCGCAGGCTCGTGTGTCGGTCTGGGATCTCGTCAACGGCCTGCGCGCCGAGGGGCTCGGCATCGTCCTGACCACGCACTACATGGACGAGGCCGAGCGCCTGAGCGACGCGCTCACGGTGCTGGCCAGAGGCAAGGTGGTGGCGCAGGGAACCCCGAAGTCGGTGCTCGGCGACATGCTCGGCGAGCACGTCGTCGTGATGGCCGCCGAGCCGGCCACGGCGCCCGCCGTCGCCGCGTGGCTCCGGTCGCGCGGGTCAGGCGATCCGCTGACCGTGCTCGACACGTGGCACCTGCCCCTGAGCGGCGAGCAGCTCGCCGACTTCGCGCGCGCGTTTCCCGCGCTTCGCTACGAGGTCCGGCCTCCGAACCTCGACGATCTGTTCCTCAAGCTGGCGCTGCCATCATGAAGCTGATGACCGCGGCGTTCGAGTGGCAGAGCCGGGCCGTCGTCGGCCGTCACCTGCGGGTCTACCTGAAGAACTGGCACACGTCGTTCTTGCCGCCCGTGATGGAGCCGATCACGCTGCTCCTGGCCTTCGGCCTCGGGCTCGGCGCCTACATGTCCGGCGGCATCGAGTGGAACGGGCGGCGGCTGGGCTACATGGACTTCGTGGCGCCGGGCATGCTCGCGTACGCCACGTTCATCACGTCCATTCTCCAGTCGCTCTTCGGCGCGTTCGTGCGGATGCGCTATCAGCGCACGTGGGATGGCCAGCTCACGACGCAGATCGAGCTGCGGCACGTCGTCTGGGGGGAGATTCTCTGGTCCGCGGTGCTGACCACGAGCTACGTCGTGATCGTCGCCCTCGTGCTGTCGGGCTGCCAGGTCCTCGGCCTGATCCACCTCGAGCTCGCGCGCCTGCCGATCGCGATCCCCATCGTCTTCGTCAGCGCCTGCGCGTTCGCCGCCCTCGGGTTGTACTTCACGGCCGTGTCCCCGACCATCGACCACATCAACCTGCCGCTGTTCCTGGTCGTCCTGCCCATGGGCTTCGTCTCGTCCACCTACTTTCCACTCACGCATCCCGTGGTGGCGACGATCTCGACGGTGAACCCGCTGTATCACCTGGCGGAGGGTCTCCGCGATCTCCTGCTCGGCCCCGGCCCCGGCGCTCACCTCGCCGGCCTCGCCGTCCTGGTGACGCTGATGCTGGGGGTGCTCGTCCCGCTCGACATGCGCCTGCTGCGCAAGCGCGTGCTGGGAGACTGACGCGAACGTTCTGGCTCGCGTCGGTCTCCCGCGCCGATCAGGCGCGCTGTCGATGGGTCAGTTTCTCGTCTCGCATCGTGACGCGCGGGGACGTCCCGCGCGACGTCAGCGATCTTGCGGCGCCAAGCAGCCGATCTCCGATCCGGGCGAGCGTGTCGCCCAGCGCCAGTGGTCGTCGATCGGGCTCGATACCGCTCTCCCGCAATCGACGCCAGCCCTCGGCCTCCGCCCGCATTTCGGCGGCCCTGCTTCGCATCAGAAGTTCGAAACCGTACTCACCCATGTCCATCGTCGTGACCTCCTTGTCCTCCTTGTCGCCGAGGCGCGTGATCGATCCGGCTACGCCGCCACCCTCTGGTCTTCCAGGCGAGACGGCGCTCGCAGGGTCTCCCGCTGCTGGACGACCAGTTCATAGCCGTCCGGCATCGACGCCAGCACCCGTTCCCACGTGGGCTTCATCAGCCAGCGCCAGTCGGCCGGCATCGAGAGCACCACACGGCCCGAGCGCCACATCGTGCCGGGCTCCACGTGGACCGAGATCAGCGATTCGCCACCCAGCTCACCATCGACGACGTGACGAATGTCGGCGCCCACGGCGACCGCCCTCGCCTGCCTCCGATCGTGGACCGCGCGCCACGCGAGAGGACCGAGCACCAGCGCACACACGAACGCGAATACGACAGTCCCTTCGATCATCGTCGTTCGCCTCCACCCCGTACGATGCGGTGCGCACGAGAGGTCGGATTCCGCGAATGGATTCGGGCAATTCGCCTGAGGTGCGGGCGATTCGCCTCGAACGTGCTACGCGCGCGACGTCGCCGCGACGCTTCGCCCGTATCCCCGTGTCGACGCGTGGTCGAATCTCGAGTCCATCTCGGCGCATCCCGAAGGGAAGGAGGTTCCATGCCGATCGCCGATGCCGCGCTGCTGGATGCCTATTCACAGGCCGTCGTCTCGGTCGTCGACGCGGTCGGTCCGACGGTCGTCGGCGTGCGGACGAAGCGTGCGGATGGGCGGCGCGGTGAGGGCGCGGGGTCGGGGATCATCCTCGCGTCGGACGGGTACATCCTGACCAACAGCCACGTGGTGCACGGCGCCGGTGAGCTCGAGGTGTCGCTCACCGATGGGCGGCGTCTGCCGGCCTCGCTGACCGGCGACGACCCAGCGAGCGATCTGGCCGTCATCCGCGCGGCGGGGCAGGGGCTGCCGTCGGCGCGGTTCGGCGAGTCGGCCCGTCTGCTTGCGGGGCAGCTGGTGATCGCGATCGGCAACCCGTTCGGCTTTCAATCGACGGTGTCGGCGGGCGTGGTCAGCGCGCTGGGACGATCGCTGCGGAGCACGACCGGACGGCTCATCGACAGCGTCATCCAGACCGACGTCGCTCTGAACCCGGGGAACTCCGGCGGACCGCTCGTGGACTCGCGCGGCCTGGTGGTCGGCGTCAACACCGCGATCTTCGCGATGGCGCGGGGGATCGGCTTCGCCATCCCCATCGATACCGCGACGTGGGTCATCCCGCAGCTGCTCGCGCACGGCCGCGTGCGACGACCGTATCTCGGCTTCGGAGGTCAGTCGCGGCCGCTCGACCGGCGGATCGCCCGCGCCTTGGGAATTACGAATCGGCGGGCCATCGAGGTGCTGAGCGTCGAGCCGTCGACGCCGGCCGCGACCGAGCTACGTGTCGGCGACTTGCTGATCGCCCTCGACGGCACTAGCGTCGAGAACGTCGACACCGTTCATCGTGAGCTGGTCGCCCACTCGATCGGCGCTCCGCTGACGATCACCCTCCTGCGGGAGGGCGCAGTGCGCGAGGTCACGCTGGTGCCGACCGAGGCCCCGTGAGGCCCGGTGAATCTGAACGGGAGGAACCATGTCCGCGATGACGACACGGGAGCGCGAAGCCTTCCTGGCCGACGTCCACGTCGGCGTATTGAGCGTTCCGGAACCCGGCCGCGGGCCGCTCACGATACCGATCTGGTACGCCTACGACCCCGGCGGAGAGCTGCGATTCGTGACGGGCCGAGGCTCACGCAAGGAGCGGCTGCTCGCCCGCGCCGGCCGGTTCACCCTGTGCGCGCAAACGGAAACGGCGCCGTACAAGTACGTCAGCGTCGAGGGCCCCATCGTCGCCATCGAGCCGGCGGACCTGGAGCGGGACTTCCGCTCCATCGCGCGCCGCTATCTGGGCCGCGAGGGCGGCGATCGGTACGTCGAAGAGCTACGATCGGCGGGCGGTGACAACGTGCTCGTGCGCATGCGCCCCGAGCGATGGCACACGGCGGACTTCGGGAAGCCATGAACTCGGCGTTCGTCCTGCGTGAGGCGGCGCGGACGAGGCGTCTGGCGGCTGGTCATGTCCGCCGAGCTCCGTTGCGCGCGAGACCGGGAAGCCGTCGCCACGCCACGGGGCCGAACCACGCCCCGCCCGCGACCGCGCCGGCGTTCGCCAGCCCGAAGGTGGTCACTGCCACGCTGAGGGCGAGGAACACGTAGGAGACGTCGCCGCTCCAGCGCAGGGCCAGCCAGCCCCCGCCGGCCGCGATTGCCAGTCGCGCCAGGTTCGCGCAGAGAGGCCAGGCGAGGCGGCCGGCGCCCTGCGAGGCGAAGTAGAGCGCCAGGCCGAGCCCGAAGAAACCATAGAACGGACCGACGATGCGCAGATAGCGCGAGCCGACGTCGAGCATCGCCGGATCGGTGTCGAACAGCGACAGCCACGCCTGGGGAACGATGGCGGCGCCGAGCCCGATGATCTCGGTGAGGCCGACGGCGATCCCGGCGCCGATCCAGGCGGCGCGCAGCGCACGGTCACGCCGGCCCGCGCCGATGTTGGTGCCGACCATGGCGACGAGCGGGCCGCCGAGCCCGAACACGAGCGGCACCAGAAGGTACTCGAGGCGCGACCCCGTGCCGTAGCCCGCGATGGCGGCGGGCCCGAAGCGGCCGACGAGGCCGGTGGCGATCACGATCGTGAGGTTCGTCTGGACGGTGATGAGGGCGGCCACCGCGCCCACGCGGAGGATGTCGCGGAAGAGCGGCCAGCGAAAGCGGACATTCGCGAGAGACAGACGCACCACGCTGCGCCCGGCGCGCAGATAGGCGGCCAGGGCGAGGCTGCCCGCGAGGTAGAACACGACGACCGCGCTAGCGCCGCCGGCGACGCCGAGACGCGGGAAGGGTCCCCAGCCGAAGATCAGGCACGGGGAGAGGGGAATCAGCGCGGCGGCGCCGAGCAGCGTGATCGCGGCCGGCACCAACATGTTGCCGGTGCCGCGGATCACGTTGGCCAGCGAGTTGAAGATCCAGATCAGGACCGCCGCGGAGAAGATCACGTTCGAGTAGGTCAGCGCCGCGGCGAGCGACGCGCCGCTGCCGCCCATCGCGCTGTAGAGCCATCGCCCGCCTCCGAGCACGGTCACCGTGAAGAGGAGCCCGAAACCGACGGCGATGGCGAGCGCATGGACCACCAGCGCGTCGGCGTCGGCCCGCCGTCCCGCCCCCAGCGCGCGGGCGATCGCCGAGGAGATGCCGCCGCCCATCGCTCCCGCCGACATCATCTGCATCAGCATCAACACGGGGAAGACCAGCGCCACGCCGGCCAGGGCATCGGTGCCGAGCTTGGCGACGAAGTACGTCTCGATGAGGCCGACCGACGCCTGCACGAACATGACCAGCACGTTCGGCGTGGCCAGGCGCAGCAGCGTGCTCACGATCGGCCCTTCGAGCAGCATCCGCGTCCGCGGATCGAGCGCCGGACCGCCGGCGCCGTTTCGGGACATCTCACGCAAGGAGTCGGCTGCCGGCGCGTCGAGCGGGGTCGACATGGCTAGGACGCGTGCCGGTTCACGATGTCCTGCAACGCGGCCTTGGGCTGAGCACCGACGACCCGATCGACGACCGTCCCGTCCTTCACGAACAGGATCGTCGGGATCGAACGGATCCCGTACCGGCCTGCCAGCCCTGGGTTCTCGTCGACGTTGACCTTGAGCAGCGTCACCTGGCCTTCCGAGGCCTCGACGATGTCCTCCAGAACAGGCGCGATCGCCCGGCACGGGCCGCACCACTCGGCCCAGAAGTCGACTATGGCCAGACCCTCGGTCGCGGCCAGCGCCTCGTCGAAGTTCTGCTCGGTCAGGTAACCTGCCACGTCCGGCTCCCGCTTCTGGGTCATTTCCAGGGTCCTCCTGCCCACTAGGATGGTGGGCGGGGCTCCAGGGATTCGCGGGCCAGGCCATAAAGATGTATCTACATGTAAACGGCTTGCCGGCCGGGATCGCGGCTGCTAGGATGACGTCCATGACGCCCTGTGTCTGCAACATGCTCCGGATGGCCACGCGGGCGGTGACGCAGCTCTACGACGACGCCCTGCGCCCGAGCGGCCTGCGGGCATCCCAGTTCAGCATTCTCGCGACCATCGCGGGCCGGGGCGAGGCGAACCTCAAGCAACTCGAGGAGATGCTGGCCATCGACCAGACGACGCTGACCCGGAACCTGGGCCTCCTGGAGCGCGACGGTCTGCTCGAGCGCGCGCCGCATCCGGACGGGCGAGTCAAGGCGATGCGGCTGACCCCGGCGGGCCGACGCGCGCTGGCGGTCGCGCGGCCGCTGTGGGCCCAGACCCAGAAGAAGGTCCTGCGCGAGCTGGGAACGACAGGCTGGGCCGATTCGCGACGGCGATTGACCCACTTGCTCCGCCTCGCCGTCGAGAAGCGCGCGCTGGCCGTCAAGCGGCGACAGCCCGGAAGGGGCCAGAGGCGGGCCGCGTCCCTCAGGCCCTCAGGATGAGCGTCCCGTGACGTCGTCGGTCCCGCGTTTCGTCAGGGGCCGAAGGTGAACACATACACTTGCAGGCCGGGATCGCTGGCCACGAGGGTCAGGGCGTGCTTTCCACGGGGCGCGCGGGCCACCAGGCGAATCATTCCCGATCGATCGAAACGCGCCACTCCGTCGGGACCGACGTCGGCGCCGCGGGCCTCGCCGATAGGTTTCCCGTCGAGCAGCACCGCGACTGCCGCTTTCCCCGACGCCCCCGGTCGCATGACCACGTTCACCTCACCGGCGGTGAAGGGAAGGACGATCCTGCCAGAGCCGTTCTGGAGTTCGAGGTACTGGGGCGAACTCTGCCAAGGACCCTCCAGGGTGACCGTGCCCGGCTCGCGCCGTGCGGCGCCGACGTAGGTCTCGGCCGTGATGCCGGCGTACGAGGGCTGGCCCGTCTTCGCAAACGCCATCGCCTCGGGGCTGATCGGCGGCAGTGTGGTCCCCGGGCCGGCCGCGACCAGGAGGCGCCGGATCTCCGCCTCGATCTCGCCGTAGCTGCCCTCGCCGACCCACCGCTTCACCAGTCTTCCGCGGGCATCGAAGAGATACTTCGTCGGCCAGGCGTCGTTGCCGAATGCCTGCCACGTTGCAAAACGGTTGTCGAGCGCGATCGGATAGGTGAGCCCGTGATCGCGAATCCCACGATCGATGTGCTCGGCGCGCTTGCCGAACTCGAACTCGGGCGCGTGCACGCCGACCACGACCAGGCCGCGGTCGGCGTAATCGCGGTGCCACGCCTTGACGTAGGGCGAGGTGCGGATCCAGTTGACGCAGGTGTACTCCCAGAAGTCGACCAGGACGACCTTGCCGCGCAGCATGTCGGCCGTGAGCGGTGTCGAGTTCACCCAGCGCTCCACCGTGAAGGCCGGCAAGTCGGCCGCGCTTGCGGCCCCGGCACCGATGGCGACACCGAGGAACACGAAAGGCAGGATGGCTCGCAGGATCGTTCTCATTCGCTCCCTCCACTGCGGACGCGGCCGAGGCGTTCGCGCACGGCGTCGGCCACCAGCCCGCCGCTTTGCCGATGCCCTTGGTCCCGCCCGTGACGAGCGCCCGAAGACCCTCGAGTTCGCGCTGCTCGCTCATCGGTTCCTCCGCTCAACAGTATCGCGCCGGCTGCATGGCCTTGCTCGCCCCACATCGCGACGTGGCATAGCGGGTCTCCTTCAGGCTGCCGCGGGGTCGCGGCGTCTGTCTTCTGGGAGAGTCGGGCCCGAAGCCGGGGGCGGGACCCGGAAGCGATTCGCGCGGTCGCTGAATCTCAAGCGGTGAGGCTTCAGGAGGGCGTGACTTGAGCGGGACGAGGAGGGTGACATGCGGAGAGCGTTGAGGGGGGCGGTGATCTGTGCGGTGTTGCCGATGCTGACCCAGGCGTGCGCGGGGGGCATGATGGAGAACGCCCCGAGCGCGTCGAGTGCCCCGAGGGCTCCGGGCGCGCAGAGCTACGGCATCTACGGGACTGACAGTTACTTCAAGCTCGAGTGGCAACCCGACGAGCGACGCGGCAAGCCGCTGGTGAACGGCTACGTGACTAACCAGTGGGGGATCAGCGTCAACCGCGTCAGGCTGCGCGTCGAGGCTCTCGACGCCGCCGGCAATGTCGTCGCAACCTACATCGGGTACGTGGTAGGCGACGTCACCCCAGGCTCCCATGTCTACTTCGAAGTCTTCGTCCAGCAGAAGGCGCCGAACTATCGGGTATCAGTGCTGTCGTTCAACCCTATTGACGGGCATGGGTAACGCGGGGTCCGGCGCGATCGTGAAAGGTTCCACGCAACCAGAGGAGGACGACCGTCACGTTGGGAGCGATCAGCTTCGCCTGCTCCGCCCGCCCTCGAGCCCCTTTGCGTGCGCTGGCTTGAGTTCCTCGATCGGGAACTCGCGAGTCATCCAGAGATGCAGGCCTCCGGCAAGAGGCCGGATGCGCGTGATGCCTCTTCGCTTGAGCTGTAGCGCCACCCGGGCGCTCGTGGCCTCGTTGGGTCAGGTGCAGTACAGGACGATCTCCCGGTCGCGCGGCACCTCGAGATGCCGCTGGTCGAGCTCCTCGGCGGCGATCCACATCGCGCCCCGGATCGCGTACGGGGCGGTGTCCACTTCGAGCGCCGAGCGCGTGTCGATGACGACCAGATTGCCGTCGCCGGCATCGAGTCGGCGCTTGAGCTCTTCGGGCGTGATGCGCGCGATCCTGAGACTCCGAAGGAACCGCTGTCGCTGGATGAACTTGAAGGCGATGTACGACGCGAGTGCCGCCCCGACGATGAGGAGTGCGTAGTTTCCGAGGTGCGCGGCTCGCGCGGCGACGAGCTCCAGCGTATCGCTGAAGACGTATCCAGCGCCCATCCAGGCGCCGGACCAGAGGATCGCGCCCATGCTGTCGAGCACGATGAACTGCCCTCGACCGACGCCGACCATCCCGGCGAGCGGGGGAGCGACGGTGCTCAGCCCGGGAACGAACTTGGCCACCAGCAACGCCTTCCGACCACTCCGAGTGAACAGGTTCTCGGTCCGGCGGACACATGAGTCCGGCTCGAGAGAGATGCGACACAAGAGCCCGAGCACCCGAGCGCCACGGCGTCGGCCAAGCTCGTACCAGACGAGGTCCGGTGGGAGTGACGCCGCGACCACGGCGCCAAGCGCCAGCACCAGGCTCATCCTCCCCGCGCCGGCGAGCGCACCGACGCCGAGCAGGACCGGCACGGCGGGGATCGGCAGACCGATCTGCTCCGCCAGTACGAAGGCGAAGAGCACCACGTATCCGTACTGCACGAGGACCTGGACGGCGTCATTCATGGGACGTCATCTGCGCGTCGGCCAGATTCCAGCCGCCCCCGAGCGCCTTGTACAGGCGGACGTGGGTGAGGAGCCGGTTGCGCCGGATCTGCGCGAGGGTGTTCTGCGCGGGGAAGAGCTGCTGCTGCGCCTCGAGCACCTCGAAGTAGCTGCCGAGCCCGTTGCGATAGCGAGCCAGCGCGTGGTCGACCGCCTCCCCGAGCGCCGTCACCGCGCTGTCCTGCCCCGTCTCCGCCTCGCTCAGCTTGCCGAGCGCGGTGAGCGAATCCGAAACTTCCCGGAGTGCTCCGAGCACCGCAAGCTCGTAGCGGAACTTCGCCTGCTCCCACTGCGCGATGGACGCGCGGTAGGTGCCGAGTGTGCGGCCCGCGTTGAACAGCGGCCCGCTGACCATCCCGGCCACGGCCCAGATCGTGGCGGTGCCGCCCGTGAGCGCCGACAGCTCGGGGCTCGCGGTGCCAAACAGCGCGGTGAGACTCAGCTTGGGAAAGAATTCGGCCTTGGCGACGCCGATGCGCGCGTTCGCGCTCACGAGTTGCTGCTCCGCCTCGCGGAGGTCGGGCCGCCGCTCCAGGAGCGCCGAGGGCAACCCGGCCGGCACCGTCGGCACCACGGGCTGGTCGGACATCGACGTTCCGCGGGGGACCGGTGCGGGCGGCTTGCCGAGGAGAACGCAGAGCTGATTCTCCTTCGCGACGATGTCGGCCTCGAGCTGCGGGACGTTGGCCTGGGCTTCGCCGAGGGCACCTTGGGCCCGCGACGTCTCGAGCTTCGAGGCGACACCCTGCTCGAAGCGATCGAGGAACAGGTTGAAGGTGCGCTGGTAGACGTGCGCGCTGTCCCGCGCGATCTGCAGCCGCACGTCGAGCGCCAGCAACTCGAAGTACGCCTGCGCGAGGTCGCTGACCAGCGTCAGCCACACGCCGCGCCGGGCGTCCTCGGTGGCGAGCAGCGAAGCCAGCGCCGCCTCGTTCGAGCGACGGACGCGACCCCAGATGTCGAGCTCCCACGACGCGGAGAGCGCGGCGGAATAGGCGTTGCTGGTCGGGACCTGACCGCCGGGCGCACCCGTTGGGCCGGATCTGACGTTGCCCCTCGCCACCCCCACGCCGTAGTCGAGCGACGGGTAGAGATCCGATCGGGCGACGCCGAGCAGGGCCCGGGCCTCCTGCACGCGCGCGGCGGCGATCCTCACGTCGTAGTTGGCGTTCAAGGCCTGCTGGATCAGATATTTCAGGATCGGATCCTGGAAGACGTCCCACCACGGCGCGTCGGCGAGCGACGACGCCTCCGCCGCCGCCTGGCCGCGGAACGTCCCCGGCTCGGCCACCACGGGGCGCTTATAGTTCGGACCCAGCATGCAGCCACCCAGGAGCGCGGCCGCGACGACACCGGAGACGATCTGTCGGCTCGTGGAGCGTGTCATGGCTGTTTCCCATCGGCCGACGCCGTGCCGTTCGCCCCCCCGCTGATGGGGGCGGGCATCGCGTCAGGAAGCCGCTCTCGGCGGAAGCGCTCACTGACATAGAAGCTCACCGAGATGAAGAGACTGGCGATCAGGGTGTCGGTCAGCATCCCGCCGATCACCACGGTGCCGAGGATCCGGCGTCCCACCGCGCCGGCACCAGAGGCGGTCCACAACGGCACGCAGCCCAGGATGAACGCGAACGAGGTCATGAAGAGGGCGCGCCGCCGCACACGGACGCCTTCGAGCGCGGCGTCGACGAGCGGCATGCCCCCCTCGTACGCGACCTTGGCGAACTCGACGATGAGGATCGCGTTCTTGGCGGCGAGGCCGATCACCATGAGCAGGCCGATCTGCGAGAAGACGTCGAGCTCGAAGCGGCGGAGCCACAGCGCTCCGAGGGCGCCGAACATGGCGATGGGCGTGGCGAGCAGGACGGCGAACGGAAGCGTCCAGCTCTCGTACAGGGCGGCCATGAGCAAGAACACCACGAGCACCGAGAAGCCGAACACCGCGGTCGCCGGCACCCCCTGGGAAGCCACCTGCTCCTGGAACGACATCCCCGAGTAGTCGAAGCCCATGTCGCGCGACATGGTCTGCGCGAATACCTCTTCCAGTGCCCGCATCCCCTGCCGGGTGGTGAACCCGGGCGCGAGAAGCCCATTGATCTGCGCCGCGCGGTACTCGTTGAACCGGGTCGTGAACTCCGGGCCGTTGACCTCTCTCATCCGGACCAGCGTCGACAGCGGCACCGGCTGACCCGCGGAGTTGCGTACGTAGAAGCGACCGACATTGTCGGCCTGGGTTCGGAACTGGCCTTCAGCCTGGACGTACACCTGCCAGACTCGTCCGTACTGGTTGAAGTAGTTCACGAAGGCCCCGCCGAGGAACGCCTGGAGGGCCTGGTACACCGAGGTCAGGCTGATGCCCTGCTTCAGCACCTTGTCGCGATCCACCTCGGCGAAGAACTGCGGCACACTCGGCAGCAATGTCGTGAACAGCCGCGCGAACTCGGGGCGCTTCCGCGCGGCGGCCAGGAACTTTTCCGTCTGCTCGGCGAGGAACGCGGGATCCTTGCCCGAGCGATCCTCGAGCATGAACGTCACACCGCCGGACGTGCCGATGCCCGGGATGGCCGGCGGCGAGAAGGCGAAGGCCTGGGCCTCGGCCACGCCGGCCAGCTTTTGGTTCAGCTGGCGGATGATCACGTCGGCCGTGAGGCCGAGCTTGTGGCGGGCGTCCCAGTCGTCCAGCGTGATGAAGTAGAACGAGTTGTAGGTCGTCGTGACCAGGCTCAGCAAGCTGAAGCCTGCCACGCCCGTGTAGTACTTGATACCCGGTTGTGTCTTGAAGATCGCGTCGAGCTTGTCGTTGACCGCCGCGGTGCGGTCGAGCGAGGCGGCCAGAGGAAGCTGGACGTTGGCGAAGACGTAGCCCTGGTCCTCCTCCGGGACGAAACCACCTGGAAGCCGGATGCCGATGAGGCCCGATACGGCCGCCGCGACGAGCAGCAGGAGTATCGCGAAGGCGGCCTTGCGGATCAGGAAGCGACTCCCGTCCATATACCCGCCCATCACCCGCTCGAAGACGCGGTTGAAGCCACGGAAGAACGACCCGAGCGGGCCGCGCATCTCGCGCCTCGGCCGCAAGAGCAGCGCCGAGAGCGCCGGGCTCAGCGTGAGCGCGTTGAAGGCCGAGATGAGGACCGACACGGCGATGGTGACCGCGAACTGCTGGTACATCCGCCCGGTGATGCCGGGGATGAACGCCGTCGGGATGAACACCGCGGCCATGATGAGGGCGATGGCCACGACCGGTCCCGACACTTCCTCCATCGCCTTCAACGCGGCGTCGCGCGGGGAGAGCCCCCGCTCGATGTGTTGCTCGACGGCCTCCACCACGACGATGGCGTCGTCGACGACGAGGCCGATGGCCAGCACGAGGCCGAAGAGCGTCAGCGTGTTGATCGAGAATCCCAGCAGCGGAAAGACCATGAACGCGCCGACGAGCGCCACCGGCACCGCCAGCAGCGGGATGAGGGTGGCCCGGAAGCCCTGCAGGAAGACGAACACGACGATGACCACGAGGATGAGGGCCTCGACGAGCGTCTTGACGATCTCCCGGATGCCGGCGCTCACGGCCAGGGTGGTGTCGAGCGCCGTCACGTAGTCGAGGTCGGCGGGGAAGCGCGCCTTGATCTCCTCCATCAGCTTCGTCGCGGCCCGCATGGCCTCGATGGCGTTGGAGCCGGGGAGCTGGTAGACCGCGACGATGGCGGCCGGCTGCCCGTTCAGCCGGCCGCGCCGGATGTAGTTCTGCGCGCCGAGCTCCACCCGGGCCACGTCCTTGACGCGGACCAGCGCGCCGTCCGGCCGTGCGCGGACCACGACGTTCTCGAAGTCCGCGAGGCTTGCGAGACGTCCCTGCGCCAGCACCGTGTACGTGAACTCCTGGCCGGGGGGCACCGGATCGCCGCCGAGCTGGCCGGCCGGGTTCACGGTGTTCTGCGCCTGCAACGCGCTGGCGATTTCGTTCACGGTGATGTCGAGCTTCGCCAGCGTGTCGGGATTGATCCAGAGCCGGATGGCGTACTGCGACGCGCCGAAGATCAGGACCTGGCCGAGGCCGGGCACGCGTGTCATCGGGTCGTTGATGTTGACGTACGCGTAGTTGGCCAGGAACAGCGAGTCGTAGGTGCCCTTGGGCGAGTACAGCGCGAAGAGCCCCAGCGGGCTGGTCACCGACTTGATGACGCTGACGCCCTGGTTGACCACGTCGGGCGGCAGTTGGGAGGCGGCCTGCGAGTAGCGCAGATTGGTCAGCACCTGGTCGACGCTCGGGTCGGTGGTCACGTCGAAGCCCACCCGCAATTGCATCTGATTGCCGGCGCTCTGGTTGAGCGAGTACATGTAGAGCATCTTGTCCACGCCGCTCATCTGCTGCTCGATCGGCGTGGCGACCGATTGCTCGAGCGTGACCGCGTCGGCGCCCGGGTAGCGCGCGGTCAGCAAGATCTCGGGCGGCGCGATGTTCGGGTACAGCGCGATGGGAAGCTGCACCATGGCCACGACGCCGACGATCACCATGAGGATGGAGATCACCATGGCGACGATGGGCCGATTGATGAAGAACCTGGCCATGGTGAGGCCTACTTCGACGGGCTGGGCCCGGCGGGGGCCATGGCCTCGACCCGAACCTTCTGGCCGGCGCGCGCGCGATCGATGCCCTCGACGACGACCCGCTCGCCGGGCTTCAGCCCGTCCGTGACGATCCACAGTGAGCCCACTCGCGTGCCGACCTTCACCGCGCGGACGTCGACCGTGTCGTCGGCCTTGACGACGGCGATCTGGTGCACGCCCTGGACGTCCTGCACGGCCCGCTGCGGGACGAGGAGCGCGTTCTTCTTCACCTCGACGACCGCACGAACCTTGGCGTACTGGCCGGGGCGCAGGACGTTGCCGGGATTGGGAAAGACCCCCCGCGCCAGCACCGTGCCGGTCGTGACGTCCACCTGTCGATCCAGGACGTCGGCTTTCCCCCGCGCGGAGTGGACGGAGCCGTCCGACAGGATCAGCTCGAGCTCGATGCCGCGAGGCGCGCGCGGATCGGCGTCCCAGCGGCGGAAGACGGCCAGCGCGCGCTGCTCGCTGATGGGGAACTGCGCGTAGATCGGATCGACCTGAGAAACCGTGGTCAGCGGCGTGGCGTCGCTGGGGCCCACGAAGTCCCCGATGTTCGCGCCGCGCAGCCCGGCGATCCCGTCGATCGGCGAGGCGACCTTCGTGTAGCCGAGGTTGAGCCGGGCCTCGGCGAGGGCCGCGCGAGCGGCGGCGATGTTCGCCTGCTGTGTCTTGACGTCGGCGTGCGCCTTCTCGAGCGCCGCCTGCGCCTGGCTCACGCTGGCCTGCGCGTTCCGCACCGCGGCGCGGGCGGCCGTCACCGCGGCCAGGTTCGCGAGATTGTTCTGCACCGCGTTGTCGAGCTCCTGCTGGCTCACCGAGCCGCGCGCGGCGAGGGGCGTGTAGCGGCCGACGTCGAGCTCCGTCTGGTGCTGCGTGGCCTCGGCGCGCTTGACCTGGGCCTCGTCCTGGGCGACCCGCGCCACGGCCTGCTCGACCTGCGCCCGGCTGGCGCTCACCTGCGCCTCGGCCTGGCTCAGCTGCGATTCCGCCAGTCGGAGCTTGGCATCGGTCTGGTCCAGGACGTTCTGGAACGGTCGCGGATCGACCTGGAAGAGGGGCTCACCGGTTCTCACGAGCGAGCCCTCCTTGTAGCTCTGGCTCACCAGGTGTCCGGGGACCCGGGCGCGGATCTGGGCGTTGATGTAGCCGACCAATGTCGCCACCCACTCCGAGGAGATCGGCACGTCCTCCTCGACCACGGACGTGACCCTGACCAGCGGTGGTGTCGCCGGTGCGGCCGCTCCGGATCTCTCGCCACAACCGGCGATCGCGGCGGCCACGAACCCGACGACGACCAGCTGGATCACCATCGCCCGTGCGTTCTCCGTCATCACATCACCCCCGAGTCGAAGTGCGTGTAGTTCGCGACGCGGGCCTTCATGAGCGTGTGGCGGGTCTTGGGCTGTTCCCGTTCACCGCTTCCCGTAGTCCGTGAAGACGTAGTCTCTGGTCTTCACGATCGTGTGGCACGCGAGCCCGCACTTGGCGTCGTTCCCCTGCGGCGGCGCGTCAGCCGTGGTGGCGGGCGTGAACGTATCGGACGCGGCATCATACTTGAACGCGGCCCATCCCCATCCGCCGCTGTCCGCGAACCTCGTGCCATCCTTCACCATGAAGTCGACGTCATGCAGGCTTGCCGGCACCGTCGCAGTGGGGAACGTCTCGAGCTTTTTCGGGTTCCAATGGATCTTCGCCATCTTGGCGCCGTCGGGGAAAGGCTTGCCGTTACCGGGAACGCCGGACTGGTAGGCGTTGATCATCGCGGGGTTGGCCAGAATCACAGCCATCACCTTGTCGTTGTGACTGATGGAGACAGTCTGCCAGCCTTCGTATCCTCTGAACTCGGAGAACGCGAGGCCATTCGGCACTCGCACGGTGTACTTGGCCTGGCCAGTGTCCTGCGCGGAAATGGCCCCGCCGCCCAGGACGGCGAGCCCTGAGACAGCGAGCGAGACCACACCGATCACGACCGCCGGGATCCTTTTGCCCTTCATCGCCACTCTCCTCGTTGTCTACTGGCTTGGGCCACGTCGTCCTCCTCTTCAGAGACGATCAAACGCGAGCAGGTCGGCGTTGTCGTTGCCGCCCCACGGCTGGCTCGCTCGGCCGTGACCGCGACGGTCATGGGCGATGACGAAGGGTCGGCGAGGAGGATGACTTCGTCGCCGGGTGACGTCCGCAACCGCGCGTCGATGGCGGCCGCGAGGCCCGTCGGGCCTTCTCTCGAAAAGCGGTCCAGCATCCCCTGCATGACCCGAACGTCGACGTAGGTTCGCAGCGTCATAGTTCAGGCGCCAGACGTACCACAGCGGAACGGCGAACAAGCCGAGCACGAGGCCACTGAGGACGACGTACAGCAGCGCCAACCGCAAATTCTTTCACGCGGCCGTCGAACGCGTCAAGGCGGCCGGCGTCGAGGTCGACCTTCGCCCCGTTCGTGGACGTGGCGAGGTGTTACGGAAGCGTCACGCCGCTGTCACACGTCCGACACCGCCGCGGCCCACGATGACTCACGCAATGTCGATCAGCTTTCGCCGGCCCTGAGGGTCCGCTGGCGGGGCGCGGTCTATTGCCAGCCGAAGAACTCGCGGGCCCAGACGAAGTGGGGGATGCCGGCGGCGTGGGCGGCGTCGCGGTCTTTGGGGGAATCGCCGACGTGAGTCGAGCGGGGGAGGTCGAGGTCGAAGCGGGCGGCGAGGTCGAGGAACATGCCGGGCTTGGGTTTGCGGCAGGCGCAGCCGTCGGGGTCGTCGTGGGGGCAGAGGAGCCAGGCGGTGAAGGGGCGGCCGAGGTGCTCGTTGGCCCAGGCGAAGCGGCGGAGGACCTCGCTCTCGGCGATCTCGCCCCTGGAGACGCGCGCCTGGTTGGAGACGATGAAGCACGCGTCGTAGTCCGGGCGCACACGGGCGAGCGTCTCCGGCACGTTGCGCTGGAGCAGGGGATGACCGTCAGCGCCGACGACGGTGCGATGGCTTCGCGTCTGCGCGAGCGTTCCGCCCCAGTCGAGAAACAGTGCGCGCTTGCCGGTCACGCCGCGACGGTACCACGACTGTTTACAAGGCCGCGCGCGGATCCCTTGGCCCACCCGCCGTTACCGAAACGTCACTCACGCGTCGTGAGACCGTAACGCCGGCGTGCCCGCGCTCTTGCCGATCGTCGAAGACCTGTTGTGGGCGAAACATCGCGCTTGACTCATCAAGAGATCTTGATATATTGCCCTTCGTGGCGACGGTGAAGCGTCCGGAGCGTATCGCGCGGTGGTTCCACGCGCTGGCCGACGAGACCCGGCTGGGCATCGTGGACCGGCTGCGCGCGGGCGAGCGCTGCGTGTGCGACCTCACCGACGATCTCGAGGCGAGCCAGTCGCGGCTGTCGTTCCATCTCAAGACCCTCAAGGACGCGGGCATCGTCACCGATCGGCGGCAGGGGCGCTGGGTGTACTACGCGCTGAACCCGGAGACGATGGGCGCGATGGAGGATTTCGTGAAGGGGCTGCGGGCCACGTCGAAGCTCCGCGTGCTGGCCGCGAGCTGTGACTGACCCTTTTTTGCGCCGACATATCAACCGTTCTTGATGAGACAGGGTGCGCGCTCCGAGCGCGCGCGAAGGAGAAGACCATGAGTGAGAGAGACATCAAGCAGATCGTGAAGGAGAAGTACGGTCAGGTGGCGCTGAGCGTGGTCAGCGGCAGCGGCGGCTCGTGCTGCGGCGGCTCGTCCGAGTGCGATCCCATCACCTCCAAGCTCTACGACGCCAGCGAGACCGCGGCGCTCCCGAACGCGGCTGTCGCTGCGTCCCGAGGTTGCGGCAATCCCACCGCGCTGGCCGAGCTGGCGCCGGGGGAGACCGTGCTCGATCTCGGCTCGGGCGGCGGCATCGACGTGCTGCTCTCGGCCAAGCGCGTGGGGCCGACGGGCAAGGCGTACGGCCTCGACATGACCGACGAGATGCTGGCGCTGGCCCGCGAGAACCAGGCCAAGGCCGGCGCGACCAACGTGGAGTTCCTCAAGGGCGAGATGGAGAGCATCCCGCTGCCCGATGGCACGGTCGACGTGATCGTGTCGAACTGCGTGATCAATCTCTCGGCCGACAAGGACCGGGTGCTGGCCGAAGCGTTCCGCGTGCTGCGTCCGGGCGGCCGGCTGGCCGTCTCCGACGTGGTCGTGCGTGGTGAAGTGCCGGACGCGATCCGCCGCAGCGTCGAGCTGTGGATCGGCTGCGTGGCCGGCGCGCTGGAAGAGTCGGACTATCGCGCCAAGCTCGCCAAGGCCGGCTTCGAGGCCATCGACGTCGAGCCCACGCGCATCTACAAGGTCGAGGACGCGCGAGACTTCATCGATCGGGCGGGGCTCGACGTCGAGGCCATCGCCCCGCACGTCGAGGGCAAGTTCATGAGCGCCTTCGTCCGCGCCCGCAAGCCCGCGCGGGCGTGACCCCACCGACACTGGCGCGGCGAGCAGCGGCCGAGGCCGTGGGAACGGCCCTGCTGCTCGCCGCCGTGGTCGGCTCGGGCATCATGGGTGAGCGTCTGGCCGGCGGCAACGTCGGGATCGCGCTGCTCGCCAACACGATCGCGACCGGCGCCGCGCTGGTCGCCCTGATCCTCACCTTCGGCTCGATCTCGGGCGCTCACTTCAATCCCGCGGTGACGCTGTCCGAGGCGTGGGGCGGGGGATGTCGATGGCGCGACGTTCCGATCTATCTCGCCGCGCAGGTGATGGGCGCGTTCGCGGGCGTGGCCGCGGCGCACGCGATGTTCTCGGCCCCGCTCTTCTTCGCCTCGCGGCATGCGCGGGCGGGGGGAGCCCAACTGTTCAGTGAGTTCGTGGCCACGTTCGGCCTGCTCGCCGTCATCCAGGGCTGCGCGCGGACGCGGCCGGCCCACGTCGCCTACGCGGTCGCCGCCTACATCACGGCCGCGTACTGGTTCACGGCGTCCACGTCGTTCGCGAACCCCGCGGTCACGCTCGCGCGCTCCGCGAGCGATACGTTCGCGGGCATCCGTCCCGCCGATGCGCCGGGGTTCATCGTGGCCCAGCTCGCCGGCGCGGCGGCGGCGACGCTCCTGTTCCGCTGGCTGCTGCCTTCCGAAAGTCAACGCGCGTGAAGTGTCGCGTGCTGTTCCTGTGCACCCACAACTCGGCGCGAAGCCAGATGGCCGAGGGCTTCCTGCGCGCGCTCGCCGGCGAGCGCTTCGAGGCGGCCAGCGCGGGCACGGAGGCGCGCGGCGTGAACCCGCTGGCCGTGCGCGTGATGGCCGAGTCCGGCGTCGACATCAGCGGCCACACCTCGAAGACGCTCGACCGGTTCATCGGCGACCCGTGGGATCGCGTGATCACCGTCTGCGAGGGCGCCAACGAGGCCTGCCCGATCTTTCCCGCCGCGGCCACGCGCCTGCACTGGAGCTTCGACGATCCCTCGGCGGCGTCCGGAACGGAGGCCGAACGGCTCGCGGTGTTCCGCCGCGTGCGCGACGCGATCAAGGCGACCATCGTGTCGTGGCTCGCTCGCACCACCGGTGCGATCAGCACTCGTCTGGCGACGGCCGCCGACGCTGAGGCCATCGCGGCCATCTACAACGAGGGTATCGCCGACGGGATCGCCACGTTCGAGACGGAGCCGCGCACCGCCGAGAGAATCGTCGCCCAGCTCGCGGACAAGCGTGACCGGTATCCAACGGTCGTCGTCGAGCGCGCCGGGCGGGTGATCGCCTGGGCGAGCGCCGGCGCGTACCGCACTCGCCCCGCCTACGCCGGAGTGGCCGAGCACTCGGTCTACGTCGCGCGCGCTGCCCGCGGTGTCGGGGCCGGGCGGGCCGCTCTGGAGGCGCTCTGTCGCGCGTACGCCGAGCGCGGCTTCTGGAAAATCGTCTCCCGCATCTTCCCCGAGAACACGGCGAGTCTCGCGCTGCACGAACGCTGCGGCTTCCGAGTGGTCGGCGTCTACCAGCGTCACGGCAAGCTCGGCGACGAATTCCGCGACTGCGTCATCGTCGAGAAACTTCTGTAGGAGGAGGCCATGCTCGAGCTCTTGACGAAAACTTTCATGCAGGTCGTCGTGACCTTCGCCCACACGTGGCCCTACCTGGTGCTGTCGGTCTTGATCGCGGCCGTCCTGAAGGTGCACGTGGAGCCGGCCCGGCTGCGCGTTTGGCTCGCGCGTCACCAGCGGGCCTCGGTGGTCGGCGCGATCGGGCTGGCCGTGCTCACGCCGCTCTGCTCGTGCGGCACCATGGCTCTCGTGCTGGCGATGCTGGCGACCTCGATGCCGTGGGCGCCGATCGTGGCCTTCATGGTCGCCTCGCCGCTGACGAGCCCGGGCCAGCTGCTGCTCACCGCCGGACTCTTCGGCTGGACCTTCGCCGGATTCCATTTCGCCGTGGCGATCGCCTTGGGATTTGCCGGGGCGGCCGCGGCGGCGATGCTCGAGTCCGGTGGCTGGCTGAGGAACCAGATGCGACTGGCCCGGTCCGCACCGGCCCCGATCGCGGGCGGCAGCGACGCGGCCGTGGTCGCCGCGCCGATCGCCATCGCCGCCGGGCGGCCCCGTGTCGGCGAGTATGCGCGCGCGATCCTCGTCGAGGGGCGGCGTCTTCTCCTGCTGTTCGTGACGTTCGCCTTCGTCGGGTATCTCATCAACAACCTGATCCCGGCGGCGTGGGTGACGGCGCTCTTCGGCTCCGGCCAGACGTGGAGTGTCGCCCTGGCCGCGACGTTCGGGCTGCCGCTGTATGTGAACTCCGACGCCTCGCTGCCGCTGGTGAGGAGTTTCCTCGACAGCGGCGCAAGCGCGGGGGCGGCCATGGCATTCCTGCTCACGGGCGCGGGGACGTCCGTCGGGGCGGTCGTGGGCGCGCTGACGATCGCGCGCTGGAGAGTGCTCGCGGTGGTGGTGGCCACGCTCTGGGTGGGCGCGGTCGTGGCCGGGTACGTCTTCGACGCACTGTCCGCGGGCAAACTGTTCTAACGCATCGACTGGAGGGAATGGAAAATGGCGAAGCAAGGCGGTCTCTTGGCGAACTTGGGAAAGCGGCTCCTCGGATTCAACACCTCGAGCAGTTGCTGCGCGGCGCCAACCGTAGAAGCGACGAAGACACCGGAGGTCGAGCCGATCGAGGTCTTGAAGCCCGATACCGCGGCCACGAGGCCGAGCTGTTGCGCCCCGTCGTGTTGCGCGTCGGAGGCTCCGGCCGACGCCCGACGGGCGTGACGAAGGCGCGATGACGACGAACGGCGCATGAAGAGCGACCGGCCGCGATGAGCGAAGCGGTGCCGGCGCCGCGCATCGACCGGCGGGCGCGGCTGACCGATCCCATGACCGCCGCCGTCGTCGCGCTCGGGATCACGCAGATCACCGCGTGGGGAACGAGCTATTACTGCCTCGGCGTGCTCGCCGGCCCGATCGCCCGCGACACCGGATGGAGCCGGGGGTTCATCTTCCTCGGGTTCACCATGGCTCTGCTCGCGATGGGCCTGGCCTCGAGCACGGTCGGCCGGATGATCGACCGACACGGCGGGCGGGCGGTGATGACGCTCGGGACCGTCCTCGTGTCGGCCGGCCTGTTCGCCCTCGCGCACGTGCGCAGCGGAGCGGCGTACCTCGCGGTGTGGGCGTTCCTGGGCCTCGGTATGCGCCTGTGCCTGTACGACGCCGCGTTCGCCGCGCTCGTGCAGGTCGCGCCGTCGCGAGGGCGTACCGCCATCTCGTACCTGACCTTGTTCGGCGCGTTCGCCTCGTCGGTGTTCTGGGTCGTCGGCCACGCGTTGAACGAACAGTTCGGCTGGCGTCACACGCTGGTGCTGTTCGCGATCATCAATCTGGCCGTGTGCCTGCCGCTGCACTGGTTCGGCCTCGCCCGGCGAGAGTCGGCCAGCCGGGCCGTCGCTCCCGCGGCCGCGAGCCGAGCGTCAGCGGACGGCCCCCCGCTCGAGGGCCGCGTCCGGTCCGTCGCCATCGCGCTGTTCGCGCTCATCATGTCGCTCAACGGGTATGTGTTCGGCGTCATCTCGGTCCAGCTCGTTCCGTTGCTCGAGGCGGCCGGGCTCGCGACGGCCGCCGCGGTCTGGGTCGCTTCGCTGAAGGGCGTCGCCCAGTTCGGTGGGCGCGTGGTCGAGATCGTCTTCGGCCGCAACCTCCGCGCGATCACCGTGGGCCGCATCGCGATCGCCATCTTGCCGCCGTCGCTGCTGTTGCTGCTGGCCGGGACCGGCAGCCTCCCGCTGGTCGTCACGTTCACGCTCGTCATGGGGGCATCGCAGGGTGTCATCACGATCGTTCGGGGCGCCGTGCCCCTGGCGCTGTTCGGCGCCCAGGGCTATGGCGCCGTGCTCGGCGTGATCGCCACCCCGGTCCTGGTGGTGGGGGCCGCCTCACCGACGGTGTTCGCCTGGATCGTTGACCGGTGGGGCTGGGGCGTCGGACGGTTGTCCCTCCTGATCGGTTGCGCGGCCGCGTGGCTCGCCATGGAAGTGATGTCGCGCTGGTACGAGCGACGTCGCGCCCTCCTCGCTGCCGGGTCGGTCCAGGGGCGCGCGGTCGCCCCGCATTCCACCGCCGGGATCTCCGGGGTCGGGCCGCGCTGAGGGCGGCGTTCCGCCCCGAGCGCCGGCAACTAATGGTGCTCGCGGAATTGGTTGACGGGCTCGCGTCGGGGGTCGGCTGGCCTAGGTCCTCGAAAAGAGGAGCTGCGCTCCTCTTTTCTGCGAAATCGGCGCTCGACCCCCGATGCGAGCCCGTCAACCAATTCC
>Ga0193725_1000121_pt1 | contig 26296 bp, 23 predicted proteins | sample H2a2metaG_FD_143058 | JGI IMG/M metagenome (GOLD analysis project Ga0193725, IMG submission 143058) | Soil microbial communities from a riparian zone of the East river system, Colorado, United States - H2a2 | ecosystem: Environmental > Terrestrial > Soil > Riparian zone | place: USA: East River... | reverse complement strand
AAAAATCGGCGGTCTTGGCGGGATCGTCGGTGGACAGCGCGATGTGCTTGATGCGGGCCATGGCTGGTCCTTTCCCCCGGAGCGCCGATGCTCCGGAACGCGCGCGGTCTGGGCTTGGGCCAGTTTCTCGCACACGCCCCCAGGCCAGTCAAGCGCGCTCGCCTCGCGGCGCTCGTGCCTGCGGCAGCTCGGCCGCCGCTCGGCTCGCACTGCGATCATTTCACCGCTCGCCTCGCGGCGCTCGTGCCTGCGGCAACTCGGCCACCGCTCGGCTCGCACTGCTCACCACGGCTGACGTGAGCGGGAGTCGGCGAATCACGGCGCCGGCGCCGAGGGCGTTGGCCACCGCGTTGGCGATGGCGGCGCCGACCCCCGACGTGCCCGTCTCGCCGGCGCCCTTCACGCCGAGCGGATTCGGACCGGGAGCATGATCGAGCAGGACGACCCGGATCGGCGGGACGAAGTCGGCCCGCGGCAGCGCGTAATCCATCAGGGTGCCGGTGAGCAGCTGCCCGCTCTCGTCGTGGATGAGATCCTCCATCAGCGCGTGGCCCAAGCCTTGGGCGACCCCGCCCACGAGCTGGCCCTCGACGATCATCGGGTTGATCGGCCGCCCCACGTCGCAGATCACGACGTAGCGCTCGGGACGCACGACGCCGGTGGTGACGTCGACCGCCACGAGCGCGAAGTGCAGGCCGCACGAGCCGATGCCGCGATCCGACTCGTGGCGATACTCCGCCACGAGCGAGCCCCCCGCGAGCGTGGCGACCTCACGCAGCGTGCAGCGCCGGTGCGGGACGCCGCGCACGATCGCGGCGCCGTCTTCGAGCGTGAGATCGTCGGGGCTCGCCTCGAAGTTCCGTGCGGCGAGCGCCAGGATCTGATCGCGGAGATCGCGCGCGGCGCCGAGCACGGCGTTGCCGGCCATGACCGCCGACCGGCTGGCCTGGCTGCCCCAGCCGTCGGAGAGAAAACGCGTGTCGCCGAGGTGGACGGCGATGTCTTCGGGATCAACCTGGAGCACCTCGGCGCAGACCTGGGCCAGGGTGGTCGCGGGGCCTTGACCGATCGAGGTGGCGCCGGCCGCGAGCACGATCGTGCCGTCTTCGGTCAAGGTCACCTTCGCGGTCTCGTACGGGCCGACGCCGGACGTCTCCACCGCGGCGGCCATGCCGATGCCGTACCGCACGTCGTCGCTCTGCGCATTCTTCGCGCGACACTCGGCGACGAGCGCGTCGTAGCCGATCGTCTCCAGCGCGTGCTCGAACGTCGCGGCGAAGTCCTCGCCTTCCCACGAGACCGCGCGCCCGCTCACGGCCTCGCTGACGGTGGCGACCGTGTACGGCATGTCCCCGGGCCGCGCGAGGTTGCGCCGGCGCACGAGGGCGGGATCGATGCCGAGCCGCGTCGCCACGAGGTCGAGGACGCGCTCGCGCACGAACGTGCCCTCGAAGAAGCCCGGGCTGCGCACGGTGCCGGTCGGCGTCTTGTTGGTCATCACGCACGCGACCCGACAACGATAGTTGGGGATTCGATAGGGGCCGGCGAGGTACGAATCGGTGAGCACGGCGACCCAGATGCCGTGGGTGCGCAGGTAGGCGCCGAGGTCGATCGTCATGGTGGCGTCGAAGCCCAGCAGGCGCCCGTCGGCGTCGACGCCCACCGTCACCGACCACTCCTGCTGGCGCGAGTGGTTGATGGCGGTGAAGTGCTCGCGCCGGTCCTCGATCCACTTGACGGGACGACCGAACCGTCGCGCCGCCCACGGGATCAGGAAGTCCTCGGGATAGAACTCGCCGCGCGAGCCGAAGCCGCCGCCGGCGTCGGTCTCGACGAAGTGGACGCGCGCCTCGTCGACGCCGAGCATCGGCGCCAGCGTCCGCCGGTTGAAGTACGGAATCTTGGTCGTTCCCCACACGGTGAGATCGCCGTCGGTCCACTCGGCCAGCAGGCCGCGCGTCTCCAGCGGGACCCCGGTCAGGCGCCCGGTCGAGAATCGCTCGCTGATCACGTGCGCGGACGCGCGGAGCGCGCGTTCGACGTCGCCCACCGCGGTGGTCCACGACGCGGCCACGTTGCCGTCCTCGAACAGCCTTGGCGCGGAGGCGCTCGTCGCCTGGTCGACGTCGACGACCGCGGGCAGCGCCTCGTAGTCGACCCGCACCAGCTCGCGTGCGTCCTCCGCGGCGGCGGGATCGCTCGCCACCAGGACCGCGAGGGGCTCGCCGACGTAGCGGACACGGTCACGGGCGAGCGGGAGCTGGAGGAACGGCACGAGCGAATCCCGCGCGCCGCTGCGGAGCGGAATCGTGCGCATGCCCTCGACGTCGGTGCCGGTGAAGCCGCCCAGCACGCCGGGTTGCGCGAGCGCGCGACCGAGATCGATGCGCTCGACGCGGGCGTGAGCGTGGTCGCTGCGCACGATCACCGCGTAGGCGATGTCCGGACGCACCAACGTCGTCGACGTAGCGCCCACCGCCCGTGAGCAGGCGCCGATCTTCCAACCGCTTGATCGAATTTCCAACGACGGTCTTCACGTTGCCATTTCTCGTCACCCGCGATTCGGCGTACGGCCGATGGCCCGACGCTAGGCGAGCGACGCAGTCCGTGTCAAGAACGCGTACAGAATGAGCGGACACGTCACCAGTTGCCCCCTTCCGACGTTCGTCGCTCGCTTGAGGCTCGCTCCTCACCGCCTCCCCCCGGAAGCAGGATTGCGCGGGCGAAGCCCGCGCTCGAACAGGGCGGAGTGTGGTCGTCGGCTCGTGTGATGATCACGGCCACGACTGCTGCATCATTCAGGAGCGTGTGCGCGGATGGAAACGTTCATCCTGAAGTTGATCGTGACGCCGGTGTTGATCGGGGTGGCGAGTTTGGCGGGGCGGCGGTGGGGGCAGGCGGTGAGCGGGTGGTTGGTGGGATTGCCGCTGACCTCGGGGCCGATCGCGTGGTTCGTGGCCCTCGATCATGGGGTGGGATTCGCGGCGGCGACCGCGGTGGGAGCGCTGGCGGCGGCGATCGCGGAGGCCGCGTTCTGTCTCGCGTACGCTTACACCGCGCGGCGCGCGCCCTGGCCGCTCTGCCTCGTGACCGCGTGCGTCGCGTTCACCGCCATGGCCGTGGGCCTGCGACTGCTGACGCTTCCCGTGATCCCGGTGGCCGCCATCGTGTTCGCCACGCTCGCGATCGCCCTGCGCGCGATGCCCGCGGGATCGGAATCGCGAGCGACCCCTCCGCCTCGGTGGGACTTGCCGCTGCGAATGGTCACGGCCACGCTCGTGGTGGTCGCCATCACCGAGGCGGCGCCGGCCCTCGGTCCCCGCTTGAGCGGAGTGCTCGGGGCGTTCCCGGTCTACGCCGCCATCCTCACGGTCTTCGGCCACCGGTCAGGCGCGGCATCGGCCACGCAGGTCCTTCGCGGTCTGCTGCTCGGGCTGTTCGGCTTCGCGGGGTTCTTCCTGGTGCTGGCGCTGCTGATCGAGCGCGCGGGCCTCGCCCTCGCCTTCGCCGGCGCGATCGCGACCACCCTCGCGATCCAAGCCATGTCGCTGATCGCCGTGCTCAGGACTCCGAAGGCACTGGGCGCTATCGGGCCCTGAGCTTCACGTCCTCGTAGGGGGCGGAGAACGCGAAGCCGGCGATGAGACCGAGGCCGGATTCCGCCACGCGCGGGCCGACGCCGCTGACGAACGCCAGCTCGTAGATCGGCGCGACCAGCGCCTTGTCGTGGATGAGCTGCTGGATGCGGTGCAGCAACGCCTCGCGCTTGCCGCGGTCGAGCATGGTCGATTGCTCGCGGAACAGCCCGTCGACGTCGGGATAGCTGGCGTAGACGAAGGGGCCGCCCGCGACCACGTACGCCTCCAGCGTGCGCGCCGCGGTGCCCAGACCGCCGGGACCGATGAGCTGGACGAGCCCCTTGAGCTTCTTCTCCGCGACGCTCTTGTTGAAGGCGGCGCGCTCGAGCGGGCGGAGCTTGGCCCGGATCCCCACGCCCTGGAGGTCCCCGATGATGGCCTCGGCGGCATCGCTCGAGGTCATGTCGCAGAAGTAATCGCCGGCGTCGAAGCCGTGGGGAAAGCCGGCCTCGCCGAGCAATTGCCGGGCGCGCGCCCGATCCGTCTGGGGCGCGGGAGCCGTCCAGTAGAACTCCGCGGTCGTGGGGATGATGTTGCCGGTGATCCGCGAGAGCCCGCCCGTGCGCACCTGATCGAGGGCGCGCCGGTCGATGGCCAGGCCCGTGGCCTGGCGCACGCGCCGGTCGTGCCACGGCGATTTCGGATCCCACTGCTCGGGGAAACTGAGCCAGTGCACGGAGGGGTACACCGCCTTCAGCGTCACCCCCGGCGTGCGCTTCGCCTCGTCGGCGAGCTCGCCCACCAGCGAGAAGACGAGATCGACCTCGCCGCGCTTGAGGGCGGCCAGACGCGTCGAGGGATCGGGGATCACCCGGAAGACCAGGCGCTTCACCGACGGCGTCTTGCGCCAGTACCCGTCGAACGCCTCCAGCACCAGCTCGACCCCGGGCGCGAACGACACGAAGCGATACGGACCGGCCCCGATCGGCGCCTTCTTGAAGCCCTCGTCGCCGACCTTCTCGACGTACTTCTTGGGGACCACCCAGCCCGCGCTCGCCGAGTACATGCCGTAATAAATGATGAAGTCCGGCCACGGCTGCCTGAGTCGGACGCGGAAGTGGCGCGCATCCGGCGTCTCCAGACCGGCCACCCGATCCTTGAACGTCTTCGCAAACACGCCCCGATAGCGCTCGAACGAGAACTTCGCGTCCTCGGCGGTGACCGGCTCGCCGTTGTGGAAGCGCGCGCCCCGGCGCAGCACGAACTCGTAGACGAGGCCGTCGGGCGACACCGTCCACGACTCGGCCAGGCTGGGGGCCAGGTTCTGGCCGGGCATCGGCTTCACCAGCGCGTCGTGCAGGCCGTACAGCATCATGTACGAGGTGCCGATGATGGTCTCGGCCGGATCGAAGTACGTCGGCACCAGCGTGGTGTGCACGCCCCACGTCATCTGTCCTGCAGGCGCGTCCGCGCGCCCTTCGGGAGCGGCGTCGGCGAGGGCCGGCGTCGCCGAGAGCATCATGATGACGACGAACGCGAGCGCGGGGAGTTTCATGGTCGGCCTCCGGCGTCCCTTATACAATGAGCGCGGGAGGAAGCGGGATGCCAAACCGATTCGTCGACTTCAAGCTCCGGCCGCGTCCGTCCACCTCCGCCCGCGAGTTTCCCTCGGGCTCGGAGTTCCTGTTGAAGTACCGTGACGACGGCGAGGCGCGGATCGCCCAGCCGTTCAAGGGCATCACCAGCGACGGCGTGATCGCGCCGGGCCTGTTCAAGATCGAGAAGACCGGCGTGTCGACCACGCCGATCAGGGCCGCGGCCGATGCGTATCTCGCCTCGCTCGGGCCGCACGAGCGGGAGCACGCCCTGTTCTCCGTGGACACCGACGCGTGGCGCCACTGGAGCAACATCCACCCGTTCGTGATGCGGCACGGCGTCTGCCTCGACGCGATGACCCCCACCCAGCGCGACCGCGCGCTCGCGCTGCTCCAGGCCAGCCTCAGCGCCCAGGGCTTCGAGACGGCTCGCGGTGTGATGAAGCTCAACGAGGCGATCCGCGAGATCACCGGTCGCGACGACGAGTACGGCGAGTGGCTCTACTGGCTCTCGATCATGGGCACGCCGTCGGACGACGCGCCGTGGGGCTGGCAGATCGACGGCCATCACCTGATCGTGAACTGCTTCGTGCTCGGCGATCAGGTCGTGATGACGCCGATGTTCATGGGCTCGGAGCCGGTGGCGGTCGACGAGGGCCGCCACGCCGGCACCCGCGTGTTCGAGGTCGAGGAGCGCGACGGCCTCGCGCTCGTCCGCGCGCTCACCGCCGAGCAGCGGGCGAAGACGGTCCTCGGCGACACGCTCCCCACCGAGGTGTTCACCGCCGCCTTTCGCGACAACGTCGAGCTCGGCTACCAGGGCATCCGCTATGCCGAGCTGTCGAGCGCCCAGCAGCGCCTCATGCTCGGGCTCGTCGACACCTACGTCGGCCGGGTTCGCCCCGGTCACGCTGCGGTCAAGATGGACGAGGTCGCCCGCCACCTCGCCGACACGCACTTCGCGTGGATGGGCGGCGTCGCCGACGACAGCGTGTTCTACTACCGCATCCACAGCCCGGTGATCCTCATCGAGTTCGATCACCAGCGCGGGATCGCGCTCGACAACGACCAGCCCGCGCGCACCCACATCCATACGGTAGTCCGCACCCCGAACGGCAACGACTACGGCCGCGACCTCCTACGCCAGCACCACGCGGAGTTCGACCACTCCCGCGCGAGCCACACGCACTAGAGCCTGTCCCTAATGATCCTCGCGGAATTGGTTGAGGGGCTCGCGTCGGGGGTCGAGCGCCGATTTCGCAGAAAAGAGGAGCGCAGCTCCTCTTTTCGAGGACCTAGGCCAGCCGACCCCCGACGCGAGCCCCTCAACCAATTCCGCGAGCACCATTAGTCCCGAGGGCCGCCACGGCTTTGCCGGAGCCCGCCATGTCGGTCAAATACCCAGGAGCTTGGCGGCGGTGTCGCCGAGCATGGCGATCTTGTCGGCGTCGCTCAGGCCGGGTGTGTTGAGGATGTGGTCGACCGAGGTGCTCGTCCACGGGTACGGGTAGTCGGTGCCCATCACGATCTGGCCGGGACCGGCTTCGGCGGCGAGGTGGCGGAGCGCCTCGGGCGTGAAGACGATCGTGTCGTAGTACATCTGGCGGAGATACTCGGTCGGCTTCTTCTTGAGCTTCACGGTGATCCGATGGGGGAACGTGTTGCAGATCGCGTCGGAGCGCGGGCCGTAGGACGGCAGGTAGCCGCCGCCGTGGGCCGCGCAGATCTTGAGGCCGGGGTAGCGATCGAGCGTGCCCTCGAAGATCAGGTGCGAGAGCGCGATGGTGGTCTCCAGCGGGTTGCCGATGGCGTTGGTGAGGCCGCCGCTGCCGCCGAGCCGGCTGGTCTCCTCCAGCTCGGGCGTCCCCTGCGGGTGGATGAAGACGAGCGCGCCGAGCTGCTCGACCTTGGCCCAGAACGGATGCAGCTTCGGATCCGCCAGCTCCATCCCGTTGACGCTGCCGCCCGTCGAGACGCCGCGCAGCCCGTACTTCTTGACCCCGTCTTCGACCTGCTTGACCGCGAGATCCGGATGCTGGAGCGCGACGGTGGCGAAGGCCACGAAGCGGTCCGGGATGGCCGCGCAGATCTCGGCGAGCTTCTCGTTCTGGAGCGCGATCAGCTTCTCGGCGACGTCCCGGTCCGCCTCGTACCAGAACGGGTTGATGCTGAGCGCCTCGACGTCGATGCCCTGCTCGTCCATCGCGCGCAGGCGGTCGACGGGCTTGGACATCAAGAGCGCGGGCTCCATCTCCTCGCCCAGCATGGCCTTGGCCTCGGGCACCGCGCAGTGCGCGTGGATGTCGACGGTCCTGACGCGCTTTCCGCTCACCACGACTTCGCGCCGCCGTCCCTGCGTCTGGGCCGCCGCCGTGGTCTTGCCTTCGCATCCCACGAACGCCACGCCCTTGTCGTCAGCCGTGCTCATCGTGCTCTCCTTCACTCAGCCGCACCCGGCGGCGGATTCCGAGGCGCGCGCAGACTATCACAGGTGCAAAATCCCGAATCCGTGGTATCCTCCCCCTGCTTCTGGTTCGGAGCAAGACGTACATGTGACGCCGCGCGAGACCCAGTTCGCGTGGCGTTTTTCATTTGCCTCGATACGAGGCAAACCTCGCCCTGGGGCGAGAGCACACACAGGGCGAGAAGCCCAAAGGAAGGTACTGCAGCATGGCAAGCGGAAAAGTGAAGTGGTTCAACGACGCCAAGGGATTCGGATTCATCACGCAGGACGGCGGAGAGGACGTGTTCGTGCACTTCAGCGCGATCGCGGGCTCCGGCTTCAAGTCGCTCGCCGAGGGCGACAGCGTGGAGTTCGACGTGACCCGCGGGCCCAAGGGCCTGCAGGCCACCAACGTCCGCAAGGCGTAACACGGAGGGCCGCCCAGGAAAGCCTGGGCGGCCCGACCCCCCACCGTTCATCGAGTCAGGCCTCACAGGAGGGCGCGGAGCCAGCAGGCGGCGATGATCGCCGCGGTGACGGTGCCGAGCGTCCACTGGAGGGCTGGACCGAGTGGTTGCCGGCTGACCGCACCGACGAGCCCGAAGACCGCGCCGCTCCCAAAGCCCATCACGTGAGCGAGCACGTCCGCGCCCCGGCCGGCCCCGAGGAGAACGAGCAAGAGCAGGCTGGCCGCGGGGACCGTCCACGACTTCCACCTCGTGTGTTCGCCAGCGGGGCCAGAAAAAAGACGTAGGGTTCCGAGCATCCCGATGGCGGCGAACGTGGCCGTCGATGCGCCGACGGCCGAGTGGTCAGGCGCATGGGTCATCGCCGCGAGCACGTTGCCCGCAGCACCCGCGAGCACCACGAGAAGGAGTCCTGCGCCGGCGCCGAGCCGCTGAGCGACCGCGGGCAGCAGCACGGCGGTCGCCAGCGCGTTGCCCGCGACGTGCGCGACGTCGAGGTGCAGGGTCAGCGCGGTCACCGACCGCCACGGCTCCGCGCGCATGAGGCCGGCGATCGCCGCGCCGCGCTCGAACCAGCGCGAGCCGCCCGCCGGTGGACCCGTGATCACGAAGCCCTCGAGCAAGAGCAAGCCGACCGCGATGCCGAGGACCCACGGCACGGGTCGGTCGGGGGCGACCGGGGGTCGGGCGTGCGCGCGTTCCTCGGCGTCAAGGGCGTCGAGCGCCTCGCGCGCGCGACCCGCCTCCTCCTCGGGAACGCTCAGCGTCAAGCCCTCACCGGTCGGATCGAGACGATGCGGGATGCCGGCCGAGGCCAGCACGAGGGCCCACGCCTCCGCTTCGCTGGTGCCTCGAGTGGTGCGGATCGCGGTCCAGGTCAGGTCGCGCCTCCCTTCTTGACTCTAAGCCCGAGGTAGAGGAGCCTCACGTCAAGTCTGAACGGAGGATCTGAGCAATGACGGACCGGGCGATCGAGCCGCGGATGGAGCTGGAGCAGCACCTGCACATGTACCGCCAGATGGCGAAGATCCGCGCCTTCGACGAGCAGGTGAACGAGCTGTACAAGAGCGCCAAGATGCCGGGTCTGGCCCATCTCTACGTCGGTCAGGAGGCGGTGGCGGTCGGCGTGTGCGAGGCGCTCCGGCGCGACGACATCATCACCAGCACGCACCGCGGCCACGGCCACTGCCTGGCCAAGGGCGCGTCGGTCGACCGGATGTTCGCGGAGCTGCTCGGCAAGGAGTCGGGCTACTGCCGCGGCAAGGGCGGCTCGATGCACATCGCCGATCCCGACACCGGCAACCTCGGCGCCAACGCGATCGTGGGCGGCTCGGCCGGCATCGCCACCGGCGCTGCGCTCTCGGCCAAGATGCGCGGCACCGATCAGGTGGCCGCGTGCTTCTTCGGCGACGGCGCGCTGGGCCAGGGCCTGCTCTACGAGACCATGAACATGGCCGCGCTGTGGAAGCTGCCGGTCATCTACGTCTGCGAGAACAACCTCTATGGCGAGTACACGTCGAACAAAGAGACCATCGCCGGCGAGATCCTGGCCCGGCCCCGCGCCCTCGGCATCCACGCCGAGAGCGTCGACGGCCAGGACGTACAGGCCGTGTACGCGACCATGCGGCGGCTCGTCGAGCGCTGCCGCCGCGGTGAAGGCCCCGCGTTCCTCGAGTGCAAGACCTACCGCTACTACGGCCACCACGTGGGCGACGTCAACCGCGAATACCGCACCCGCGAGGAAGAGCGCGAGTGGATGACCGGGAGCGATCCGCTCCAGACGCTCTCCAAGCGGCTCATCGGTCAGCAGCTCGCCGACGCCGGCGTGTTCGAGCGCATCGAGAGCGACGCGCGGGCCGAGATCGAAAACGGCGTGCAGTTCGCGCTGGCCGCCGCCTACCCGGAGCTGAGCCAAGTCGACGAAGACGTCTACGCCTAGCAGGCTGCTCAAAAAGGTCCAGATGCGAGGCGGCGCCCGAGAGACGCACGCGAGCCGTACTCCTGTACGGTGAGCGCGCGGCCGAGGGCGCCAACGAAGCAGATGGGCCTTTTTCAGCAGCCTGCCTACTCACACCGGGCGGATTTGCGGAAGACCAGCCAGTAGCAGTGGTGGCGCCGGGCGTGGTGCGCGCGCTTCCACTTCGGGTCGACGATGGGCGCGCCGCGGATCTTCACGATGCAGTCGCACGCCTTGAACCCCGCCTCGGTGGCCGCGCGCACCATTTCCAGGTGCGCCCACTGCAGCCGGTGGTTGTGGACGTAGTCGGTGATCTTGCAGAGCAGGATCCCCTCGTCGCGCACCACCCGATGGGCCTCCTTGACGAACGCCTCGTAGAGGTGCGTGAAGTTGTGGCCGTTGTCCACCGCCGACTTGAGACCGAGGCCGAAGCGACGGGTGAAGTCCTTCGCGCGATCGCGCCCCTGGTTCGGCACGTGCGGCGGGTCGTAGACGAGCACGTCGACCGCGTCCGACCGGAACGGCATGGCCATGTTGTCGCCGACGAGACTCGGTGAGTAGCGCGGGTCGATGTCCATCCCCAGCACGCGGCGCCGGGAGCCGCGCCAGAAGCGGCCGGCGTTCACGGTGACGTCGACGATCCGTCGCGGCGGGCGCCGCGGATAGAAGCGCAGCATCCGCTCCAGCAGCTCCGCGTCGTCGCCCGACCAGACCGACGGCAGCGGCCGATAGGGGGACGCATCGCTCGCTGAGACCCGGCGCCGCGGCACCCGCGTCGGGGCGGGACGCACGTTACTGGAGCCGGGTCAGCGTGACGTGGAGCGCGCGGCTCTGACGGGGGCCGCGCTGCCACTGGACCAGGATCGGACTCTGATAGGTGCCCTCCACGAAGCCGCGCCGGCCGTCCGCGCGCTCGGCCACGAGCAGATGCACGGAGCGCCGGATCCGGAAGAACCGCGCGGCGGGCACGGCCAGCGTGCGCGCGAGCACCTTCTCCACGATCGAGCCCTGCAGGCCGAGGGTCTCGAGGCTGGAGTTCAGCACGCGGACGAGATCGTACTTGGCGTAGCCGAGCGCCTTGCCGGGCACCGCGCGCGGGTTGGCCATCGCGCTCCGATACTGGGCGGCCATGAAGCGCAACGGCTTGCGCAGCACCGCGGCCAGGTCGTGCTGCATGAGCAGGGTCTCGTACTCGTTGACGGTCAGCGCCGCGTGGCGCTCGCCCGGATCCAGGGCCAGGTGCAGCCGGCCGCGCCCGACCCCCGCGCGCGCCACGAACTCGGCCAGGCGCTCGTAGATGCCGAGCTTGGGATCCTTCAGGTTCACGGACTCGATGGGATGGCGGGACATCGGGACGTCGATGCGCGTGTTGGCCACCACCGCCTCCCGGCGAAAGCCGATCACGCGCGTCACCCGCCGGCGCGGCCGCCCCTCGTTGACGCCGTCCAGATCGACGAAGCAGACCGGCTCGTCGGACCGGTTCGGATACGTCACGCACGGGCGCAGCCCCCCGGCGATGAAGGCGAGGTGCGAGTCCGCGTTCTTCGACTCGACCGCGCGCTGGGCCTCGTCGAGCTCTTGACGCCGCTCGAGCCGGTCGTGGGCGTAGCCCGCGCCCTCGGGAAAGATGCGGCGGAGGGCGTCGAAGTACGTCGGCAGGGCGGGGCCGAGGCGCGCGGCCAGGCTTCGATCGAGGAAGCCGGCCGTGGTGTGGGCGGACCAGTAGAGGCACGACGGATACGGGGCCAGCGCCTCGCGGTATTCGACGGGCAACCGGGCTCGCAGCTCGACCACGTCGAAGCGCGAGCGCGGCGCCACCTCCAGGGTGAGATCGATCGGGCCGTCGGTCATGTCATGACATCTTAGCGCCCCTCGACGCTCAGCACGAAGTCCCGTGACGCGTCGGGTACGATGGGGTGTGGAAGCTGACACGGAGGAAGACATGAAGAGCCGTCGCATCGAGAGGTCCGTGATCGTGGTGCTGTTGGCCGGCGCGCTCGTGGGCGCCGTCGCGGGGTGCGCGCTGACCGCGGCCGGTCCGCAGGACGATTCGCGGACGGCCGCGGTCGGCCGCATCCTCGACCTGGACGTCAATCACGGCTACGCGATCGTAGAGTTCCCGAACACCCGCATGTTCGTGAACCTGCCCAAGCGCGACCTCGACAAGTACCGCGTCGGCGACGAGCTCCGCATCGACAGCTTCGGCCGGCCCCTGGCGCCCCCGGGGCTCGCGCCCCGCTTTCGCGGCTAATGATTCTCGCGGAATTGGTTGACGGGCTCGCGTCGGGGGTCGAGCGCCGATTTCGCAGAAAAGAGGAGCGCAGCTCCTCTTTTCGAGGACCTAGGCCAGCCGACCCCCGACGCGAGCCCGTCAACCAATTCCGCGAGCTCCATTAGTCGATCGCGTCACCCCGTGCGTAGCGCGACGGTGACGGGCAGCGTCGCCGCCCGCAGGGCAGGCAGAAGGCCGCCGGCGATGCCGATGATCAGGGCCCAGACGAAACCGCGCGCGAGCAGGCCCGGGGTGACCCGGAAGGCGAAGGCCACCTGGGAGAACGTGTTGAAGTTGAGGGTGGAGAGCGTCGCGCCGTCGCAGTACACGTAGGCGAGCCCACCCCCGATCGCCCCGCCGAGCGATGCGAGCAGCAGCGCCTCGATCATCACCGACACGACCACCGGGAACCCGCCGAAGCCGATCGCCCGGAGCGTGGCGATCTCGACCTGGCGGCTGGCCACCGCCATGTACATGCAGTTGAGCGCCCCGAAGGTGGCCCCGACCGCCATGAACACGGCCACCGTGTAGCCGAGCACCTCGATGAGCCACGACAGCGTGCGCGATTGCCGGGCGTAGTACTCGGGCTCGCGCTGCACGCTGACCGAGAGCCGGCGATCGCGGGCGACGAGGTCGGTGAGGGCCGCGAGGCCGGCGTCGGATCCGTCGGCGAGGGTGGCGGTCAGCGACTGGTAGGTCGCGCGCCGGAACGCGGACGCGGCGACCTCGGCGTCGGCCCAGATCTCCGACTCGTGCACGTCGCCCCCGCTCTCGAACACGCCCACCACGGTCCAGTCGCTGTCGCGGAACGCGATGCGCGAGCCCACCCCGACGCCGGCGAACTCGGCGGACGCCCGCCGGCCGACCATGACCTCGCGGACTCCGCGAGCGAAGCGGCGCCCCTCCACGATCTTCACCTCGTCGCGGATGTCGAACGCCGCCGGCCCCACGCCGCGGAACGGCACGTTGTTCGGGTGACTCTGGCCGTGGCGCGGCAGATCGACCATCACCACCAGCTCGGCGGTGGCCAGCGGCCGACCGGCGGCGTCGCGCGCGATGCCGGGCAGGCCGGCCAGCAACGCGGCCTGCTCGCGCCCGATCCCGCTCGACATCTCGGCGTCGGAGCCCGCGCGCAGCATGATCACCCGCCCGCTGCGCCCGGTGCTGGCCAGCGTGTGGCGAAAGCCGTCGGCCATGGCGAGCACCGACACCAGCACCCCGACGACTCCCGCGATGCCGACCACCACGACCAGCGAGGGGCCCACGCGCTGGGGCAGCGTGAGCAGGTTCACCGCGGTGATCCGGACGACGGAGCCGAGCGCGCGGCGGATCATCGATGACCGGCCAGCGCCTGCACGATGCGCAGCCGGCGCGCGCGGAGCGCCGGCGGCAGCCCGACCGCGAGCGCGAGGGCGGCCACGATCACCGCCGCGCGCAGCCACGTCTGGCCCTCGACGAAGAGCGGCGGAAAGCGGCCGCCCGTCGAGCCGTTCACGAACGGCATGATGCCCACCGCCGCCGCCATGCCCAGCGCGCCGCCGATCAACAGCAGCAGCGCGGCCTCGGCGAGCACGAGCGCGGTCACCCGCCCGTCCGAGAAGCCCAGCGTCTTGAGGATGGCCAGCTCGGGGATGCGCTCACGCAGCGACTGGGCCATCGTGTTGCCGGTCAGGATCAGGATCGTGAAGAAGACGGCCACGAGGATGCGCGCGACCAGGGCACCGATGTCGCCGATCTGCTTGGCGAAGCCGATGGCGAACTCCTTCTCGGGCTGGGTCTTGGTCTCGTCCGGCGAGTTCGCGAACAGCCGGTCGATCTCCGCCGAGATCGCGCGGGCCTGCGCGGGATCGGCGATGCGCTCGATGTACCACCCGGTCCGCCCCTTGCCGACCAGCCGCGCCTCGTCGAAGTACTTGGCGTTGATCAACACGATGTCGGTGTTGCGGCGGACGGCCGGATCGTCCGCGTCGATGATGCCGACGAGGTCGAACTCCCAGCTCATGCTCCCATCGGCCTTGGGATGGATCTCGGAATTGAGCGGGAGTTTCTGGCCGAGCTTCCAGTGAAAGCGATCGACGAGCCGCTGACCGGCCAGAGCGCCTGTGCGCGACTGGATGAAGGCCTGGCGCTGGGCGGGGTCGATCGTGAACTGCGGGTAGATGTCGAGGTAGCGCGCGGGATCCACCGCGAACACCGCGAAGGCGTTGCTCTCGTTCTGGTACTTGGCTCCGAACCACTCGGCGTGAGCGACGCCGACCACGCCCGGCACCTGCTCGATCCGCCGCAGGTGGGCCATGGGCAGCGGCTCGATGATCGAGTAGCGGGCCGTGGTCAGCAGGCGCTTGGCGTCGGCGGTGTCGGCGCCGGCCTCGAACGCGGTCTGCACGGCCTGCAGGAGCCCGAACAGCAGGAAGGCGACGATCACCGAGGCCAGCGTCAAGAACGTCCGGGTCTTGCGGCGAAAGAGTCCGGCCCACACGAGCGGCAGGTGCTTCACGCCGCGTGCGTCCCGTCCTCGTCGGTCAGCGTGCCCTTGTCGAGGTGGAGCCGGCGGCGCGCGTACTCGGCCGCCTTGGGATCGTGGGTGACCATCACCACGGTCTTGCCGTGCTCGCGATTGAGCGTCTGGAGCAGGGTGAGGATCTCGGCGGCGGTGGCCCGGTCGAGGTCGCCGGTCGGCTCGTCGCACACTAGCACCGCGGGATCGGAGACGAGCGCGCGGGCGATCGCCACGCGCTGTTCCTCACCGCCGGACAGCTCCTTCGGCTTGTGCTTCGCGCGGTCGGCGAGTCCCACCAGCGTGAGCGCGATCTGCGCGTGCCGTCTTCGCTCGCGTCCCGTCAGCGAGGTGAGCAGCAGCGGCAGCTCCACGTTCTTCTGCGCCGACAGCACCGGGAGCAGGTTGTAGAACTGGAACACGAAGCCGACGTTGGCCGCCCGCCAACGCGCCAGCTCACCGCTCGACAGCCGGTCGATCCGCCGGCCGTCTACGATCACGCTGCCCCCGGTCGGCGTGTCGAGTCCGCCGATGAGGTTCAGGAGCGTGGTCTTGCCCGAGCCCGACGGTCCCATCAGCGCGACGAAGTCCCCACGGGGAATGTCGAGGTCGACCCCGTGCAGGACTTCGATAGTCTCCCCGCCCCGCCGATAGCTCTTGGTCACGCCACGGATTTGGACGAGCATTCAGCTCTTGTCGGCGAGCCTCACGCGGGCGCCGTGGTCGAGGGACGGGGGCGGTGAGAGCACCACGCGTTCGCCGGGGCGGACGCCGGTGAGGATTTCGCGCTGGCCGCCGGTGATTCGTCCGAGGGTGACGGGGCGGCGCTCGATCTTGCCGTCGGCGTAGACGAAGACGACGGCGGCGGCGCCCTCGCCGCGCACGGTCTCGGCGGGGACGAGCACGCTGCCCGCGGGCGCGGCCGCGGTCGCCGGCTGCGTGCTCAGGAAGGCGACGCGAATGCCCATGTCCGGCACGATGCGCGAATCCTTCGACTGCACGGCGATGCGCACCTTCACGGTGGCCTTGCTGCGATCGGCGGACGGGATGATCGCGATCACCGAGGCGGGGATCTTCCAGTCCGGATACGCGTTGAGCATGGCCTCCACCGGCTGCCCCGCCGTCACGCGATTGATGAACGACTCGTTGACCTCGACCTGGATCTCCAACGAATCCATGTCCACGATCGTGCCGATCCCGGTGCGCGTGAAGCCGCCGGCCGACATCGGTGAGACCACCTCACCCGGCTGAGCGGCCTTGGCCACGATCACCCCGCCGAAGGGCGCCCGGATCACGGTGTTGTCGAGCTGCACCTGGGCCACCCGCACGGACTGCTCGGCGACCGTCACCTGCTCGCCGGCCGCGCCCAGCCGCGCGCGGACCATGTCGCGCTGGGCGAGCGCGGCGTCCAGCGACTGCGCGCTGACCAGTTCGCGCCTCGCCAGTTCCTGCTGCCGCGTGTAGTCGCGCTCGGCCTGCGCGAGCTGGGCGCGCAGCTCGGCGAGCTGCGCCCGCGCCGCCGCGAGCTGGGCCCGGGCCAGCGCGAGCTGGGCCCGCGCGTCGGTGTCCTCGAGCCGGGCCAGCACGTCGCCCTCACGAACGCTCTGGCCTTCCTCGATCAACACCTCGGTGACCTTGCCGGTGATCTTGGCCGACACGGTGGCCTGCCGGCGCGCGGTCACGTAGCCGGTGGCGTCGAGCACCGACGCGGGGCCGGCGGATGGTCCCGCGTCGCGCGCCACCGCGGTCCGCACGGTCGGCACGGCCATCCGACCGAGCGCGTACCAGACCCCGCCGGCGGCCAGCACCAGCGCCACGGCGATCACGGCCAGCCAGCGGACGCGCGATCGCGGTCGCGGAGGCTGGCCATCACGCTCGATGCGCAGCTGGCTCAGCAGCTCCGAACGCTGCACGTGTTCCCGAGATTCCACGGACATGTCTTTTCAGTCTGCCACAGCCAGGTGTCCGCTTCTGGACGCGTGAAGGACGTGTGGCGGCTAGGCCGTGAAGTGGTCGACGGGCAGCGTGATGACGACGCGGCACCCGCGCTCGATCCCGTCGGCGACCGACGCGGCCTCGACCGCGATGCTTCCGCCGTGAACTTCGGCGACGCGCCGCGCGAGCGTCAAGCCCAAGCCGACGCCCCGCGTTCCGTCAGGAGTCCGGGCGCGTTCGCCGCGATAGAACGGGGTGAAGACGCGCTCGCGCTCGGCCGCCGGAATTCCCGGGCCTTCGTCGGAGACGCTCAGGGCCACGCGATCGCCCACGCGCTTCGCATCGAGCGTGATCGGCGGCGCCCCGTACTTTGCCGCGTTCTCGACGACGTTCCATACGGCTCTCCGCAGCAGCGCACCGTCGGCGGAGAGCGGAACGGGCGGCCCCTCGATGACGCGGATCGCCTTGCCCTCGACGAGCGGGTCGTGGCGGGCTCGCTCGGCGACGTCGGTCAGGACCGAGCGCGCGTCGAGCGCGTCCAGACGCGTGGGGAGCCCGGCTTCGTCCAGGCGCGCCGTGGTCAGGATGTCCTCGATCAAACGCTCGAGATCGGAAAGTTCCACTTCCAGGCCACGCCGCCTGCTCTCGGTCGCGGGATCGGACGGCAGCAGCTCCAGCGCCACGCGGATGCGCGTCAACGGCGAGCGCAGCTCGTGCGACACGTTGGCCAAGAGTTCCCGCTGACCGCGTACGAGACGCTCGACCCGATCGGCCATCTCGTTGAACGCACGCGTCAGCTCCCCGAGCTCGTCGGTCCGACGTCGGTCACGCCACCGCCAGCACGCGCGGGTCGCCCCCGGAGCGGGCACGCGGGTCGAGAGGTCACCGCCTCCCAACCGCCGGGCGGCCTCGGTGAGCCGCTCGAGCGGTCGCGAGATGCGCCGCGCGGTCGGCACGGTGACCAGCGCCACGACCACGAGGATGAGCGCGACCGTCAACGCGGGCCCGACGATGTGCGCCGGCCCGAACCGATGAGGCATCGAAGCCTGGAGAACGCCCACGATCGCCGCCGAGCCTGGCTGGCGTACGGCCACGGCCGCGTACCACGAGGGACGTCGATGAAGCATGACCGCGCCGGCGCGGACACGCTCGACGTCGTCACGGGACAGAGACGGCAGCGACCGACCGGCGATCGCCATCACCCGGCCGTCGACACCACGGACGGTGACGTCGATGTCGAGGTCGTCGTGCATGCGCCGGATGCGTTCGGACAGGGCGTCCGGGTCGCCGATGACGTCGCCGGCGAGGGAGGCCAGATGGCGCACGGTCCGCTCGGCGACGTCCTGCATCATGGCGCCGCGCGTGCCGAACGCGAACGTGATGGCGGTGGCGACGCACGCGACGATCAGGACCGCGAGCGAATGGAGATAGATCCGGCCGTGCAGGCGCATGCGATCAGTCCGCGTCCCGCATCAGCGCGTACCCGACCCCGCGCACGGTCTTGATGTACCGCGGAGCCTTGGAGTCGCGCTCGATCTTGGCGCGCAGCTTCGAGACGTGGACGTCGATCGAGCGATCGAAGGCCTCGTACTCCTGGCCCTTGAGACCGTCGAGCACCTGCTCCCGCAACAGGACCCGTCCCGCCGACCGGGCCAGGACGGCCAGCAGCTCGAACTCATAGTGAGTCAGGATCACACGCCGGCCGTCGACCACGACTTCGCGCGCGTCGAAGTCGATCTCGAGCCGGCCCGTGCGAAAGCGCGGCCGGCCCGCCGTCGCCGGCGCCGCCCGGCGGAGCACCGCCCGGATGCGAGCGAGGAGCTCGCGCGGATTGAAGGGCTTGGCCAGGTAGTCGTCCGCTCCCAGCTCGAGTCCGACCACCTTGTCCACGTCGTCGCCGCGCGCCGTCAGCATCACGATGGGGACGGCGGCCAGCTCCGGCGTGGCCCGGATGCGACGGCAGGTTTCGAGCCCGTCGATCCCCGGCAGCATCACGTCGAGCAGCACGACGTCGAAGCGCCCGCTCTTCAGCGAGGCGAGCCCGCGCCTGGCGTCGCCGGCCACCGTCACGTCGATCCCGTGCTCGCCGAGGTACTCGGTGACCAGCGCCGCCAAGCGAGCGTCGTCGTCGATCAGCAGCGCGGCCGTGCGTACGGACACGCCGGAGCATACCTCACGGGTGCATGGGCCGGTGACTGCGGACGTAGTCGGCCACGACCTTGCGCTGGGTCGGTGAGAGGACTGCGTGCGCCTCGACGAGCGCCGCGCTCATGACATCGGCGATCTTGCCGTGGTCCGTCTCGATCTGCGCCCGGACGGCGCGGAGCCCGTCGTCGAGTCGGTCCCCTTCGAAGAGCGTGAGCATCCCGTCCAGGCGCGCCTGCCGATCGCGGCGGTGGTCCTGGACCTCGGCGAACACCCGATCACGCGCCGCGCGGATCGCCACACGCTGCTCGGGCGACGCCTGCGCCTCGTCGAGCGCGCCGTCGATGGCAGCGATCGCCATCCGCCGCATCATCGCCTCGCGCCCGGGTCCGTGCGCCACCGCGAACGCGCCCGCCCCCGCCACCAGGGTGCCGATCGCCGCCACGCTCAAGCCGATCACCGTGCGTCGTCTCATGGTCCGTGCCTCCCGTCGAAGTGTCGTCGGCCGTCGTCGGCCCACGCATCCAGGAGCGTGCGATCGCCGCGTCAAGCTTGTATGTGAGTCGCGTAAAGGTTTGTAACGGGTCAGCCGGCGGCGTCTTGCTGATCGAAGCGAAGCGCGTCCTGCCCCGCGGGCTCGCTCACGGAGACCGGGCGGGCGAGGTCGAAGCCGAGCGGTTCGAGGAGGGGGCGCAGGCGTTCGCGGACGGGCTCGGGCAGGGGCCAGGTGCGATCGAGGGCGCGGCGGCGGGAGCCGCCGCGGACGGCTTCTTCGGAGACCGCGTGTTGACGGAGACGCCAGAACGGGATCAGCGCGACCGGCACGGTCTCCGCCGCCGGATGATCAGATCGCGCCGTCCTTGGCCAGCGACTCGATGTCGGCGTCGCCGTACCCCAGCTCGCGCAGGATCTCGTGACGATGCTGGCCGAGCAGCGGCGCGGGGCCGATGGTGGTCGGCGAGTCCGAGAGCTTGATCGGGTTGCCGACCGTGACGTAGCGGCCGCGCACGGGGTGCTCGACCTCCACGATCATCTCGCGCTCGCGCAGGTGCGGGTCCTCGAGCACCTCGCCGGTGTCGAGGCAGGCGCCGCAGGGCACGCCGGCGCCCGCGAGGATCTTCATCACCTCGTGCTTGGTCCGCTCCGACGTCCACGCTTCCACCAGCGCGTCGACCTCGGCCTTGCGCTGCCAGCGCGCGGCGCCGGTCTCGTAGCGCGCGTCGCCGATGAGATCCTCGCGGTCCATGGCCCGCAGGAGCGGATGCCACATCTGCTGCTGGGCGAAGACGAACACGTAGTCGTTGGGACCGCCGGGGCGGCAGCGATACGTCGTCCCCGGCACGCCGGCGCCGAGCTGGTTGCCGGTGCGCCCCATCGGCTTGCCCAGCCGCTGGTGATCGCGGATGCTCACGCGGATGAGATTGACCACCGCGTCCTGCATCGAGACCTCGACGCGCTGGCCCTGGCCGGTGGCGTGGCGCTGCATGAGCGCGGCGAGGATGCCGATCACGCAGTGCATGCCGGTACCGGAGTCGCCGATCGACGGCCACATGTAGGTGGGCGGGCCGTCGGCCTCGCCGGTGACGCTCATGGCCCCACCCATGGCCTGGGCCACGGGCTCGTAGCTCTTGTAGTCGCGGTACGGCCCGTACGTGCCGAAGCCCTTGATGCTCGCGAACACCAGCCGCGGGTTCAGCTCGCGCAGCGTCGGATAGCCGAAGCCGAGGCGCTCGATCACGCCGGGGCCGAAGTTCTCGAGCAGCACGTCGGCCTTGGCCAGCAGCGCGCGGAAGACTTCCTTGGCGCGCGGGTGCTTGAGGTTGAGGGTGAGGCTCCGCTTGTTGCCGTTGAACGAGAGATAGAACAGGCTGTCTGCGTCAGGGCGATCGCGCAGCGTGGTCCGCGCGGCGTCCCCCTGCCCCGGCTCCTCGACCTTGATCACGTCGGCGCCCAGCCACGCCAGCATCTGGCCGCAGGACGGCCCGGCCTGGTTGTTCGTCAGGTCGACGACGCGGATTCCCGTCAGCGCTTGGGTCGTCATTTTTTCTCCGCCAACGCGGCGAGGGGCGCGTAGTCGGCGGTGGACCCGTGACCGCCCGCGAACTTGACGGGCGCGATGCCGGCCCGCTGCACTCCGGCCACGAGCGCGGCGAGCGGTGAGGTGATCGCGCTGGGTAATGCGCCGGCGCCCGGACTCCACACGTCGGTGACGAAGCCGAGGCGCGCGGCGGGCACGTAGCCGATCAGGGTCGCGGTGGCGTGGGGGTTATCGAGCAGGTACGCGTGGACTTCGCGTTGGCCGTCCCCGAATACGCGCTTGTCGGCGACCTCGATGATCTCGGCCCGGCTCAAGTCGCGCGACGAGAGATCGGGGTTGCGGGTGAACGGCGCGGCGAGCACGCGCCGGAAGTGGTCGGCGGCGCCCTTGCCCACCACGAGGGTCGCGCCCTGCGCCGCGTACGCGCGCAGGCCGCCGGCGTGGTCCATGTGGTGATGGGTGAGCACGAGGAACTTCACGGGCTTGTTCGGATACTTCTCGCCCGCGGCCTTGAGCACCCAGTTCGAATGCCAGTCGCTCACCGGCGCGTCGAACACGATCAGGTGATCGCGCATCTCGACGGCCAGCGCGTTGTGCGAGCCGCCGACGACGTGCTGCACGCCCGGCGCCAGCTCCACCAGCCTCAGCGACGTCGTGGCCCGCGCGTCGTAGCTCGGCACGTCGGAATCGAGGTAGGTGCCGATGAACTGGCGTCGGATGACCCACTGGTACGGCACCGCGCCCGTCGCCGGCTTGGACGCGCCGGCCTTGAACGCCGCGGGAATGGCCAGCCGGTCGGCGGCGATCGGCGCGTTGACCTTGGCCTCGGTGATCCTGACGTCCATGACGGGACGGCCGTTCAGCTCGTACTTCCGGCTCGTCGCGACCTGGATGCCGTCGATCGCGCGCCAGTCCGACAGCACGAGGTCGAACGTCACGTCACCCCAGATGTTGTCGTAGTCGTTGGTGCGGATGCGCGCGGGCAGCCCCGTGGCGCGGTCGAACATGACCGTGAACGTCAGATCGTCGGTCGCGCGGTACTCCGCGGTCGGATAGGCGACGCCGCCCACCGTGACGTCGCCGATGCCGGAGACGCGATCCGGGTTCTTGTACATCTCGAGCACCAGCAGCGTCGAGGCGCGCCGCAGCTCGCGCTGGGTGGCGGCCAGGCGCAGGCCCGACATGGCGTGGGCCGGCGGGTTCGACTCCAGGCTCTGCTTGTTCCGTCCGTTGCTGTCGATGCCGGCCACGTACCCCGCGTCCGGCGTGACGATCTCGCTGAACGTGAACGTGCGCGGCGCCGGATATTCGAACTTGCGCACGATGTCGAGGCGGGCGGCGCGGCTGGCCACGTCGGCCACCGCCTCGACGGTGGCCTCGTTGGCGTACCGCATCTCACCGCCCGGGATCATCGACTGCTCGGGCTCCCACTGCTTCACCGTCGCCATCACCAAGACAGTCTTGACCGCCGCCAGCTTGTCGGCGCCTCCCATCACCTGGACGCCGCGGGTCACGAGCGCGCGTCCGCGGGTGTGAACGGTCGCGCACGACACCACGAAGGGCGAGATCGCGAGCAGGACCAGCGCGCGCTTCATCGGATGAAATCGGTCAGGGCCCTGGCCAGCCCGGCCGGGTTTTCCATCTGGAGCGCGTAGTCGCCCTCGACGTCGATCACGTGGGCGTTCTTCCAGCTCGTGGCGATCTCCTTGGCGAGCTCGGCGCCCAGCTCGGCGCCGCTGTCGCCGCGCAGGATCGCCACCGGACACGCGGTCTTCGCCGCGTACTTCCTGAGATCGTCGGCCATGTGGGCCAGACCGATGGCCACGCGGACCTTGTCGTACTTGAACGCCACGCCGCCGGGCGTCGACACCATGTTGTGCTCGATGCGATGGCGCCGCGCCTCCTCGCGGTCACGGGGACGCGTGGCGCGCAGCGCCTCCAGCGCGGCCTCGCGCGACGGGAACTCGGTCTTCGACTCGAGCATTCGCTGTGCCGCGCCCAGCACGCCGATCGTCGCCTCCCGGGTGGGGAAGAAGTTGCTCGCGTGCGGCCCGCCGACCAGCCCCACCGCCTGGGTGTGCTGCGGCCACGTGGCGGCGAACACCATGCCGACCCGGCCGCCGAGCGACTGTCCGGCGATCACCGCCCGATCGATCCCGACCTGGCGGAAGAACAGATACAGGTCCTGGGCGTACTCCTCGGCCGAGTAGTCGCCGTCGGGGCGGCCGCTGTCGCCGTGGCCGCGCTGGTCGAGCGCGTACACGTGAAACCGATCGCCGAGCTTGTCCACCGTCCACTCCCACATGCGCCCGTAACCCGAGGACGGATGCAGCAGCACCAGCGTCGGCCCGGCTCCCGGCCATTCGTAGTAGTGCAGCGTGAGCCCGTTCGTCAGGGTGACGGTCTTCTCCTCGAATGCGCGAGCCATGGTCGTGATCCTTTCCGTCGTCACACCGCGCCTTCCTCGGCGTGGGTGCGGGCTTCGGTGGATTCCTTCGCGGGGACGGATTTCGGCTCCAGCCGGATCCGGCGCATCAGCGGCAGCACCAGCGGGACCAGCGCGAACATCACGGCCAGCAGCCAGAAGTCGTCGGTGTACGCGAGAAGCTGGGCCTGGGCGACGGTCTCACGATAGATCATGCCCACGGCCCGACGCTGGGCGGTGAATTGATCGCTGCCGAGGGTCGTGAAATAGCTCGTCCAGCGGGCGAGCCGTTCCTGCGTCTGGGGATCCCAGAGGTCGATGTGGCTCACCAGCGTGGCCTGGTGGTACTGGCTCCGCCGGGCCAGCAGCGTGGCGACCACCGCGATGCCGATGCTGCCCCCGACGTTGCGGAGCATGCTGTAGGCGGCCGTCGCGTTGACGAGCTTGTCGCGGCGGATGGTCGCCAGCGTGAGCGTCGACATCGGCACGTAGATGAAGCCGGCGGCGAAGCCCTGGAGGAAGCGCGGCCAGGCCAGGCTCCAGTAATCCATGCCGAGCGTCAGCGAGGTCATGGCGTAGAGACTGACCGCGTTGAGGACGCAGCCGAAGGCCAGCATCAGCCGCTGGTCGACGCGGGTCACGATGCCGGACGCGAACAGCGAGAAGATGTTCCCCACGCCGCCGGGCGCCAGCACCAGCCCCGCCGTCCAGGCGTCATAGCCGAGGAGCTTCTGCGTGAACACGGCGACCAGCAGCATGCTCGCGTACATCCCGAAGCCGACCACCGCGCTGAGCGTGGCGCCGGTGGCAAAGTTGACGTCCCTGAACACCCTCAGGTCGAGGATGGGATCGTGGGCCAGGAGCTCGCGCATCACGAACGCGATGAGGGCCAGGACCGCGGTGACGGCCAGCGCGACGATCGTCGACGACTCGAACCAGTCCTCGCGCTCGCCCCGGTCCAGCACGAACTGAAGGCAGGCGAACCCGATCACCATGAGGCCGAGCCCCCACCAGTCGATGTGCACGACCTTGCGCAGGTACGGCGGATCGAACAGGAAGGCGCCGGCCATCATGAAGCCGAGGATGCCGATGGGCAGGTTGATGTAGAAGATCCAGCGCCACGACCACTCGTCGGCGAGATAGCCGCCGAAGGTCGGGCCCAGGATGGGCGCGACGATGAAGCCCAGCCCCCACACGGCCATGGCCAGGCCGCGCTGATGGAACGGAAAGATCTCCCAGAGGATGGCCTGCGAGAGCGGGATGATCGGCCCGCCGCCGAGGCCCTGGAAGATGCGGGCGACGATGAGCGTGGTCAGATCGGGCGCCGCGCCGGAGACGAACGAGCTGACCACGAACAGGCACGAGCAGACCATGAACACCCGCTTGCGCCCGAACAGCCCGACCAGCCAGCCCGTGGCCGGAATGACCACCGCGTTGGCGGCGAGGTACGACGTGATCACCCACGAGACCTCGTCGAGTCCGGCTGAGAGCGTGCCCTGGAGATGCGGCAGGATGACGTTGGCCACGCTGGTGTCGAGGATCTGCATGAAGGCCACGACCATGACGGTCAGGGTGATGGCCCATTTCTGCGCGGGGGGGATCGGTGCTTCCGGTGATGGCGGCGTCATTGCCGGGCCCGCGACAGGATACGCGCCACGCTCGAGGAGCGCCACGGTTTTGCCGGGGCGCGTCGAGCGTGGCGGCGCGCGTGTTACTTGGCCTTGAGGCGGACGTCTTCCAGCGGGGCGGACCACGGATAGGGATCGATCAGCATCAGCCCCGCCTCGGCCACCCGCGGGCCGATCGCGCTGGGCCAGATGAATTCCCACATGGGGCCGAACCGCGCCCGGTCGTAGAGCAGCTGCTGCATCTGGTGCAGCATCACCTCGCGCTTCTTCTTGTCGGTCTCGCGGGACTGCTTGTGGTAGAGCGCCTCGACGTCGGGGTCGACGCCGCGTGCGTAGGCGCCGTCCTTTTGCACCTGCTCGGCCAGGCGGGTGGCCGCGTTACCGTACGAAGCCACCGTGCACATGCACACACCGTGGAGCTTCTTGGCGAGCCACGCGGACTGGAAGGCCGCGCGCTCCATCGTGCGCACCTTCATCCGGATGCCCACCGAACCGAAGTTGGAGACGATGGCCTCACCAGTCGCGGTGTACGGGGGATAGGGATAGAAGTCGCCGCCGTCGAAGCCGTTGGGATACCCGGCGTCGGCCAGGAGCTGCTTGGCCTTGGTGGGATCGTACTCGTAGGCCGGCAGCGTCAACGCGAACTCGAACGAGCGCGGGACCATGCTGCCGGTCAGGCGGGCGGCGCCGAGCGTCTCGGCCTCGCTGATCGACTTGCGGTCGACGGAGTGGTTGGCGGCCAGCCGCACGCGACGCTCCGACCACGGCGACTTCGGATCCCACTGGTCGAAGAAGTCGAGGAAGTGCACGCCGATGGCCCCCGAGAACCCGAGCCTGAGGTTGGGATCGCGCTTCAGCTCGAGCGCGGTCGGGGTGTCGAGCATGTAAGCGACGTCGACCTCGCCCCGCTTGACCATGGCCGCCCGGGTGGTGGCCTCGGGAGCGACCTTGAACACCAGCCGCTTCACCGAGGGCATCTTGCGCCAGTAGCTCTCGTTGGCCTCCATGACCAGCTCGACGCCGGGCGTGTGGCTCACGAACTTGTACGGCCCCAGCCCGATGGGATGCTTCTTGAAGCCGTCGTCGCCGACCTTCTCGACGTACTTCTTGGGCACGACCCACGACGCGCCGCTGGCCAGCGTGCCGTAGAAGGTCATGAAGTCCGGGAACGGCTCGTGGAGCTGGAAGCGAATGCGCGACGGGCTCACGATCTCCACGCTCCGCACCTTGTCCTTGAGCGACTTGCCGACCTTGGAGCGCTGATAGCTGAACAGCACGTCCTCAGTGGTGAACGGATCGCCGTTGTGGAACTTCAG
>Ga0193725_1000120_pt1 | contig 26312 bp, 19 predicted proteins | sample H2a2metaG_FD_143058 | JGI IMG/M metagenome (GOLD analysis project Ga0193725, IMG submission 143058) | Soil microbial communities from a riparian zone of the East river system, Colorado, United States - H2a2 | ecosystem: Environmental > Terrestrial > Soil > Riparian zone | place: USA: East River... | reverse complement strand
CGGATGCGCTCCTTCGCGTATTGCACCGCGGTCAGCTTCGTCAACAGGCGCACCGCGCCCTTGGACGCCTGGTACTGCGGGCTGCTGTCGTCCATCCCCACCAGACCCAGCTGGGACGAGATGTTCACGATGGACCCGCCGCCCGCGCGCCGCATGGCCGGGATCGCGGCCTTGGTGCCCAGGAACACCCCCGTGGAGTTGATGTCCATCACCCGATTCCACTCTTCGAGCTTCGTATCCTCCACGCGCCCCGCGCCCCCGACGCCGGCGTTGTTGACCAGCACGTCGAGCTTGCCGAAGCGATTCTCCGCCGCCGTGACCGCGCGCTCCCAATCGCCCTCGTTCGTGACGTCGAGCCGGACGAACAAGGCCTCGCCGCCCTTCGCGACGATCTCCGCCTCGACCGCGCGCCCCTCGGCTTCACGCAGGTCCCCGACCACGACGCGCGCCCCTTCACAGGCAAAGAGACCAGCCTCGCAGGCGCCCATCCCGCGCGCCCCACCACTGATGAGAGCGACTTTCCCCGCGAGTCTCATGGCCGTCCGATTCCTCCCGGTGAGTCTTCAAGCAGCGGCGCCAGTGTAGGCGAGGCCCTCACGCCGTGCAATGTCGCCCCCCGCGCTGACCGCGACACAAACCACGGTAAAATCAAAACGTCCTCTGACCGTGTGACGCGCCTGTAGCTCAGTTGGATAGAGTATCGGACTTCTAATGCCCTCTGGGTGCGACGGGTTCTCCCCTGATGTTTCACGGCGTTGCCCGTAACTCTTTGATCTGCCTGGTCCCCCCGTGTGCTGCGGCGTTGTCTCAACCGGGACGAATCTTCTCGACAGGAGACACTGTTCGCGGCAACCTCGAAGAGGTTAAGCACATGGATCAGCTCATAGCGGAAGATCTGCCCACTGGCGCACCGCGGTTCGAGATTCTGCTCACCCGACTGGAAGGCGTTTTCGCGCTGTGCCGATCTCTCGGACTGAATCCTGAGGGCGGACGGTTCGGCGAATACCGGAGCCTCCTCGAGGATATGCGGGTTATCGCTGGTTCGGATTCTGAGAACTTTCCCGCTCGTACACGTGACGCGCGCTACCGCGTGGCGTTCTCGGAAACCCTGGAGATCATCGAAATACTTCCGTACCTGGTGACGTGCGATCCGGCCGCCCTACGGCCGAAGCTCCGCGTGGTGCTTCAAGGGCCAGCGTTACCGAGCGAAGAAAGCCCGGCTTCGAACGAACCGCGGAATGTCGAGTTCGAGCTGCGGTTCGCGTGGCTCCTCATGCGCGCCGGCTTTAAACCGAAGCTTGATGAGCACCCCGACGTGTGGCTCGACGCCCCCTGGACGTTCTTGTTCGAATGCAAGCGGATGTATTCGGCGAATCGCATACGCGATCGCATTTGGGAGGCTGGGCAGCAGCTGACCGCGGCGCGGCGAAACCATATCGCTTCAGCCGAAGGCATCATTGTCATCTCCGTCTCACGGGTCTTGAATGACGGCGGCCACCCGATCAAGGTGCAGAGCGGCACGCTTGGCAAAGCCGGGCTCGAGGCGTGGCTGACGCAAACGGACCTGGTGAGCCTGAACAACGTGCAGAAGGTGCTGGCCCAAGCGCAATCCGCAATTGCCGTCATCTTCTACGTGTCCGCTGATTTCCACAACCTCGGTACGAAGGGGCTCGATCGAGGATTTCACATCTTCGGCGTCGAGGGCCCGCGGGCGCCGTTCGCGCCGTACGGGCGGGCTTTCGATGAACTGCAAGGGGGTCTCATCAGTCTCGGAGACCAGTTTCGCGTACGGACGTAGGGAACTCGAGCCCGAAGAGCTGTCCACTTTGGATGAGCTGGCTGAGGGCGGGGAACATGATGTGGGAGCTACTGAGAACACTCCACGAAACGGTCGGGGTTTCCCAGGAGGCGTGATGTCGATATTGCCGACTATTTTCCTGAGTTCGACCTTTTACGACCTGCAGCAGGTCCGAAAAGATATCGTCGATTTCGTCCAGGAAGAGATGGGCTACCGATGCCTCGCATCCGAGATGAACAGTTTTCCGACCGACCCCGATGCCGACACCGCCGAGAACTGCCGGCGTCGAGTCGAACAAGAAGCTGACGTCCTGGTGCTCGTCATCGGCGGGCGCTACGGAGCCATACCGAAGGACCGCGAGAAATCCGTCACGAATCTTGAGTACCTGATCGCTAGGGCAAAGGGCATTCCGATCTTTGCGTTCGTCAAGTCTGAGGTTCTGGCAGTTCTGTCGACCTGGAAGGCAAATCCAGGTGCCGACTTTAAATCGGTCGTCGACGACCCTCGCGTTTTCGAATTCATCTCCCTGGTCCGCGAGACGCATTCGGTGTGGACACACCAGTTCACGGTCGCACAGGACATCACTGATTGTCTGCGTGAACAGTTCGCGTACCAGATGCTCCGCGGCCTCAATCTGCAACGGCAGCTTCGAGGGGCACCGGGGGAATACGCTGCGCTGTCTGGTCGCTCCTTACAAATTGCTCTTGAGCAATCCCCGGGATGGAATGGCCTCCTCCTGGCTCAACTGATCGAGGATGAGATCGCAAGCTCTGCCGATCTCCGGTTCGCATACGACGGCAGCGTGTCGTTTGGACCGGGGGAAAGAGTCGGCAACGGTGACTTCCGAGAATGGTGGCTGTCAGTCCTCCATCAGGCAGAGCGGTTGATAACAGGTCTCAATCGGGTTCTGACTGAGGCCCTTGCCCAAGCGTTAAATGCTGGGGATTCGCGTCGTATCGCATCGTGCGTCCGCTTCGTTGGGAGAGCATATCGCGAGGCGATGGAGTGGGCTGTGGACGTCCGCCGGGCTCATGTGCACCCGGACTGTCGTGAGCTCGTCGACGCGATGGCACTCTTTACTCGCAACATTGTCGAAGAAATTGAAGGTCTCCCAGAGCGGATACGGCGGATCGTGGAGCAAGCAAATGCGAGCGGTGCGCGTGTCGGCGAGGCTCTCGAATTTCACTTCAGTCTGTATAACCAAGAGGAATACGACCGGGCGCATCAGGCGTTGCGCCGGCGGCGCCCCGATCTGATAGGGTAAGTAGGCGAGGCGCCCTCATGAGGGAAGATCGGCCTGGCACTCAGCAAGTCAATCGCTGCATCCCAGCGGCGTCGGACCTCGGCCTCTTCGCCAATTTGTGTGAGCCTCACGACTCGCAACGGCGGCAACCTCCGCCGCTTCGGCATTACGCGGAACCCCCGGCCGCCCGCCGCGCCAGCGACCGCTTCAGCGCTTCGAACAGGTCGATCACCTTCGCCGGGCCACCCAGCGCGATCCTTGGCCGCGCGAGTCGCAGCCGTGGTGACTGGCGGCCGGCGGCCGACGTCTCCGCCGAGCGCCGCTGGTCGATATCGGCCACCGCCTCCTCAAGCGTGACGCAGCCGTCGGTCCCGACGTCGGCCAGGCCCTCGAGGCGCTCGACCCGGAGCGCGAGCGCGTCGAGCTGTTTGCGCAGGGACACGCCGTCAGGCTTTGGCCCGAGCCTCGGGCGCGCCATCACCGGGGCACCCTGACCGCGTGCGCGTACGCCGAGGCCTTCACCAGGTCCCGATGCCCCCGCCGACGACAGCCTGGAAGTGCGCCAGCGCGGCCGAGAAGTCCCTGAGCGTCCGGTGGTGCGCGCCGATCCGCGCGCGGCCGTGCTTAACGTCGTTGACGAGGATGCCGGCGCGCAGGACGCGGAGCACGTCCTCGTCGGTCCAGGGCGCGGGGGTCGTATCGCTCTCACGCGACACCGGCGCCGCCATCGCGAGGTAGCGCCGCAGAGCGAACGGGCGCGGCTCCCACTCGACGACTCGGCCGCGACGTCGGACCGCGTGCCGCGCGATGATCGTCAGCTCGTTGTCGTCGCCGGCGCCGGCGACGTTGTCGAACGTAATCACCGGGTACGCCGGGCCGGCCGAGTGGTCAAGGTAGTGCGCAACTTGGTGAAAGATCGCGAAGACGAGATACGGCTCCAGGAGATTCGGGCGCACGGCCACCACCAGCCCGCGATCGCGTCGCGACAGGTACGAGTCGCGGCAACCATCGTGCGCCCCGATGTCGAGCCCGAGGCCCGCGGCCTGCGTGGTCCGGATCGCGTCGTCGTAGGTCATCGGCCGCCGTCCAAACGCGGGATGGAGCGCGCGCATCCGCCCCGCCATGACGTCCACGATCCGCTGGCGGCCGTCCAGGTTGAGCCAGATCTCCTCGAGCTGCTGATCGGTCAGATCCTTCGTGGATGACGCACTGGCGGTCTTTCTTTGTTATGGGCGTACAGCGGTGGGCAGAGACGCGAACACAGAGGCGACGCGAGACGCCCAGGATGAACGGGGGACGACCTGATGGCCACCATCATCAAGCGCACCTGGCTGAGCAAGGGCCCGACCGGCCACAAGGTCAAGCGTGTCGCCTACGGTTACACGCTCCAGGTCGACGGGAAGGTGAACCGGGAGCTGGCCGTCCTCCGCCACATGCTGCGGCTCGCCGAGGAATGGGGCTATGTCGAGAAGGCGCCGCGGATCCGGTTGGCGAGGGAGCCGGAGGGGCGCCTGCGCTTCCTCAGTCGCGAGGAGATCGTGCGGCTCCTGGGCGCGTGTGAGCGTTCCCGCAACCCGTTCCTGTTAGCGATCGTGACGCTCGCGCTGAACACGGGGATGCGGAAGGGCGAAGTCCTGGGCCTGACGTGGGAGCGCGTCGATTTCCCGCGGGGCGTGCTCCTGCTCGAGCAGACGACGAGCGGCCGTCGGCGCGAGATCCCGATGAACCGCGCCATCTACGACGTGCTCTCCATGATGCCAGGATCGAAGACCGAGGGGCTCGTGTTCAGGAAGCGCAGCGGCGCCGCGTGGGAGAACATCCGCACCGCGTTTGAGAGCAGCTGCCGCGAGGCGAAGGTCCACGATTTCCGGTTCCACGACCTCCGCCACACGTGCGCGTCCTGGCTCGTGATGCTCGGGCGCAACCTCAAGGAGGTCCAGGAGATCATCGGACACCGGCAGTTCAGCATGGCCCTCCGGTACGCGCACTTGAGCCCGGATCGCCTACGCGATGCCGTTGCAGCCCTCGACGGCTTCAGCACAAAATCAGCACAAAGCCCGGTAGAATCGGAGGAACGTCTCGTAAGTGCACATGCGCCTGTAGCTCAGTTGGATAGAGCATCGGACTTCTAATCCGAGGGTCGCAGGTTCGATTCCTGCCAGGCGCACCAACGCTTCAGCCTGCCAGATCAGCGTTTCGCTCGGGGGGGTTGCGGAGAGTGCCGGTTTCTACGGGCCAGGTGATAATGCCACCATGCCATCGCTGAAATGCATGACGCTGCACGTGGCGCTCGCGCGCGGGGGCAGACGGAAGAGGCGCGCCGCGTCCTCGACCAGGCGCACGCTGCGGCGGCCGGCGACGCCACTTCGGATCAGCATGTGAAAGTCGAGAGCATGTCCCGAGGGCCGGGCCGGCCCGGTGACGCGGACGCGCCCGAGGCGAGCGACAACGGACGGGTTCCCCTCAAGACTCGTCGGCTCATCGACCAGCGGGCCCACTGGCGGCCGCTGGGCCTCGGGATCGGCCTCGTGCTCTGGTTCGGATACCTTCTTGTCATCCCGATCTTATCGGCCCGTCACGGGATTCTGGCCCTCGCGCTCGTGCCCACCGCGGGGATCTATCTGTTCACGTGGCTGGGCTACTACCGTCACGAGCTCTGGCATGGCTACTTCCCGCATCTCGACAATCCGCGCTGGTTCGCCTTCGTGTCGTACGCGCTCTTTGCCGACCCACAGGTCTATCGGTCCGCCCACGCCTCCCATCACAAGTTCGTCCACACGACCGAGGATCGGGAGTTCTACTGCTCGGAGTGGCCGACGAACCGGTTTCGCCGTCGGGCCCAGTTCCTCGCCGAGCTCATGCTCGGCAACGTGGCCTGGGAGGCCGGAAGCTTCTGGCGTCTCATGAAGACGCACGGGCGACCGGTGGTGGGCGCGGGCGTGATGGCCACGGCCAAGCGCCTCGCGCTGCTGCTCGCGGTCATCACCGTGTGCGAGCTCCTGGGGCCGGGTAGCGGATGGCGCTGCCTCGCCGCCTACGGGCTCACGATCTGGGCGGGCGCGGTCATGACCCGCCACAACCAGTGGATCGAGCACCTGGGCATTTTCTCGGCCGGCTCGCTGGCGGAGCGGAACCTCTTGACTCGCAACCTATCGTCGAGCGGGTGGGCGGGCCGGCTGATCAATCTCGTCAATCACGACGACGCCCACGCGCACGTGTTTCACCACACCGAGCCCAGCGTCCACAGCCGCGGCGCCACCGGCCTGGCCCTGCCGTCCGGAGCCCAGAAGATCAGCGTACGAGAGTACGGCCGCGTGCTCGTCCACTACGCCCGATCGCTCTAGCCAGCAGGCTGCTGAACAAGGCTCCTCAGCGCCGTCGTCTCACACGTGAACGAGGGCCCCGGCGTCCACCACCAGCACCTGCCCCTGGATCATGTCGCTGAGGGGGCTCGCCAGGTAGATGACGGCGTCGGCGACGTGGCGATCTTCGAGCCGACGGCCCGCCACGAGGCTTTGTGCCTGCCAGCGCGCGAGCACCTGCTCACGGTTCGGGATCTGGCGCATCGAGTCGGTGTCGACGAGGCCGGCCTGGACCGCGTTGACGTTGATGCCGCGCTGGCCGACCTCCAGGGCGAAGTGTCGGACCAGGCTCTCGAGCGCGGCCTTGGTGGCTCCGAGCAGCCCGTACATCGGCAAGGCCAGGCGTGAGCCCGGGCTCGAGAGCGCGATGACCTTGGCCCCCGTACGGCTGCGTTCCAGCAGGGGCAACGCCGTCTGCATGAGGAAGATCAGCGCGCCCACGTTCGTGCTCATCGCGGCCTCGAACTGCCGCGGCGTCGTCGTCAAGAGTGGCCGGAAACCGCCGGTGGCCGCGTTGCTGACCAGGATGTCGAGCGCGCCGAACGTCTCCTTCACGAAGTCCATCATGGCCGCCACGTCGTCGGGCTCCCCGACGTCGGCCTTCACGACGGCCGTTCGTCGCCCCAGCGCCAGGACGGCTTCGGCGACCTCCTCGGCGGCTGACCGGGCCGTGATGTAGTTGATGATGACGTCGGCGCCGGCTTCGGCGAGCCGGAGCGCGCAGGCTCGGCCGATCCCTCGAGAGCTCCCGGTGACGAGCGCGACGCGGCCGCTCAGGTCGATGATGGCGACGTCTCCATGAGCGCAGGGGCGACCGTCACCACGGCGGCCACCTCCCGCTCCGTCGCGACGACACGCACGATTCCGGGGATCGCTCGGCCATCGACGCGCGCGTGCCAGGAATTCGCCGGACCGGCACACGCCTCCACGCGTCGTGGCACGAATCGGGCCCCGCCCCCGATGGCCTTATAGGTGGCCTCCTTGATCGCCCACACGATCGAGGCTCCGGCCCGGCGCTCGCCTTCCGGCACCGTGCTCAACCACTCGCGCTCTCGCGGAGTCAGCCACGGATCGAGTCGATTCGCCCCCAATGCCCCGGGCGGCACCAGGTCCACACCGACCCAGGCGCTTCCGTCGCACGACAGCGCGACCAGCACGGAGACGTCCGAGTGGGAGATCGACAGTGACCAGGGCTGCGCTCGACCGTCGAGAAAGACGCGAGGAGCGAGCGACCGTCCGAGCCCGTCGCGAGACCAGATCTCGAGCCTGGCGGCTTGCGTGGTCGTGAGTGGCGTCCCCAGCGCAGTGGCGAGGACCAGCTCCTTGGCGAGCACGCGGCCGAGGAGCCATGCCTGGCGTCGCGATGCGTCGCGGAAACCGAAGTAGGTCTCGCGCTCACCCGGAGTGAGCCAGCTGAGGCCGGCCCCTCGATCGCAACGCCGATCGAGGGCGTGACGGGGCCAATGCGCGGTGGCGACGCTCATCGGGGCGCTTCGGTCGTGAGGGTCGCGGCGCAGTAGTCTTCGACCTCGAGGATGACGGTCGCGTCGGCGCCGCGCAGCGTGAAATCGAAATAGGTCCGGTGGTCCTCGTGCCGTCGAAACTCCACGTGCACGAGGCAGTCCTCACCGGTCTCAGGCAGACGCCCGAGCCACACGCGCCCGAAGGCTTGTGGGAGCTGCCTCGACCCCAGCACATGTCGCGCGTAGATTCCGCAGACGACCAGACAGGCGTCCAGCGCCACCGCCGGGACTCGCCACCGGCCGGCCCGGAGGCCTCCGATCTCGGCCATGGGCGGGGCGACGATCCGCCCCCATCCCTCGCCGTTGCTCAGCGAGATTTCGCGCAACGCTCGGAGTCGGGGACCGTGAAACACGATGCCGTCCGTGCGCGCCGACTCCGCGTCGTGAAATTGCATCGCGTGCCAGGCGCCCGGTGTGGTGGTTGCCGGGGTCAGGGCGACGGCGGCTCGCGAGTCGGTCACAGTCACCCTGCCCTTCACGGCGATGCGGTTCGGGTCGATCAGTCGCCCGCGCCGATCGAAGAAGTGGCGGCTCAGCTCCACGTCGAACCCGTCGGCCGCCGCGCGGACGCAGACGCGGGCGTCTTGTGGACGGCCGTCGTAGAAACGGAGCATGTTGCCGATCTCGACGTCGCGGAGCTCCACGACCGGCCCCTCGGGAACCAGCAGGTCAGCGGCCTCCACGAGAGCCTCGATCGCGATCACAGAAGGCAAGAGCGGGACGGACTGGAACAGGTGTTCGGCCAGGAACGGGTCGGTGACCGGGTCGAAGCGAATCTCCGCGACCACGCTGCGCCCTTCTTCGATCTCGGTCAGCCCCTCGATCAATGGAGCGTCGTCGACGGCTCCGCGTCGACTCAGAAAGACTCCGCGCTGATACGGTGCCGGCAGACTGTGGTCCAGATCGAGCGTGCTCGGCTTGTCCAGGAAGAGGACTTCACCCTCCGGAGCTCCGGCGCCGAGCTCGTCCAGCAAGTGCGCGAGACCTTCGCGGGGCGGCATGAGACTCTGTCCGCCCATCTCGAGGGCGAGCTTGCTCTCGGGGCGCGCGGCCATGCCGATGTCGTCCCAGGGCGGCCAGTGCAGCGCGACCGACGCGCACTCCGGACGCTCGCGGCGGAAGCGCTGGATGAGCTTGGCCAGCATGTCGGAGGCGAGCGAGTAGTCGGTCTGACCGAGGCCGCCGAATCGGCCGCTCACCGACGCGAAGCCGACGAACACCTCGAGCGGATCCTGCCGGGTCAACGCCATGAGCGCGACGGCGCCCCCGACCTTGGCCGCGACGGCGGCGGCCACGGCTTCGGGCGACTTCCGATCGAACCGAGCCGAGCTTTCGAGCCCGGCGCCGTGGATGATCCCTTGGATCGGCCCGCTCAGCTCGCGGACACGTGCGAGGCTGAGGGTCAGCGCCGTGCGATCCGCGACGTCGCAACGGTGATACGTGGCGTCGATCCCGGCGTCGGCGAGCGCGCGAAGCGTCGCGTCGATCTCGATGGCCTTCTCGACGTCGCTCCACGCCCTCGACGGATCGCGTCCGCCCTGCCGCGCCGCGCGGGTGATCGTCATCTTGAGCGTGCGAAGACCTTCGTTCGAGAGGTCCCGCCAGCTCTCGTCGACCTGTGGGGCCGCGCTCGTGCCGAGAAGGTGGAGCTTCAGGTCGAAGCGCTGCGCCAGCTCGCGCGCCACGAACGCGGTGATGCCGCGACCGCCACCCGTCGCGATCCACACGGAGCCGCGCGTGACCGTGCGTCGACCGCGGGCCGGCGTCGGTCGTGGCACGGCCCGGACCGTGCTCCGCCGACCTCGGATGTACCCGACCTCCACCGCAGGCGCCCCCGACGCGAGCTCGGCGAAGATGGCGTCGACCATTCGGGCGGGCGATTCTTCCGGGAGACCGTCGACGACCTTCACGGTCAACCCGTCGAACTCACGGCGGATGGCCTTCAGGAGACCCGTCAGCGCGCCACCCTCCACCGCCACGACGCGCCCGGAAAATCCGAAATCACCGCCGAGCGCCGTGGCCGCGACGAGCGTGGCCCGGTCGACGAGGTCGGCGGCCTTCACGAGCCCCGTCCACTTCTGGCAGATGACATACGGGGCCAGTACTCGTTCGTCGCGAAGCCGCGGCCAGTCGGGTTCGTTGGAAGGGGAGGTCGCGGCCTCGTCCCCCGCCGCCATCAGGAAGAGATGCGGGATCGGGCGCTCGGTCCACAGCCGGTCCAGCTCGGCGATCAGACCGGCACGGTCGCCGGCCGTCGAAAGCTGCAAGACCGGCACACCGAGCTCGGTGAGGCGCTTGACCAGCATCGCCGCCCACGGGCCGCCGCCCACGACGAGCGCCGGCCCGTGAAACTTCGGCGGCCGTCCACTCGAAGGCTCGAGCGGCGCCTCGACGGTTCTCAGCACGAAGCGGCTCATGATCCGGTCCGTATGGTCCCGCGGCGCCAGCTCTCCGGCGAGCTCCGACGTCGGCAGCGCGCGACCGCGCTCGCCCGTCGCGCTCTCCGGACGAGCCCCGAGAAGTTCGTTGACGTCCAGTCGCTGGTAGCGATCCGCCCCCTCCTTTGGAAGGGGACGCGGTGTCACCCACACTTCGCCGGTCGCGGGCCGCATGACGACGCTGATGCGGTTGTCCACGCGCTGGACCGTGTTCATCGTCGGATGCGGCGTCTCACGGTGCCGGGCCGGATCATATCGATCACGCAGGATCGTCTGCGCGAGCTCGACGGTGAACGGTCGCTCCTCGCGGCCCTCGATCAGCGCGGTGAGCCGCTCCAGCCGGTGCCGGGAGTGCTCGGGAACCTCGCCGAGCGAAGCGTGCAACAGACAATGGTTGGCGGTCGCGACCGCGCCGTCACGGATCCGCAGCGACGACCCCTCGTACTCCAGGTAGGTCACGCGGTCGGTTGCGTGATGGCTGAGGCAGAGACTCCAGGCGCCGGTCCGCTGGGCGCCGCTGACGATCGCTATCGCAGATTCCACATCCTCGGCGCGCTCCAGGATCGTCTGCACGAGCACGGGATGAATCGTCCCCGGCCGGCCTCCGCTTCGCCACTCCCGGTCGAGGAGCATCGTGCTGGTCACCGCGAGGCCGCGCGCGTTGAGGCCCGTCAACCCGCCGATCTGCCCGGCGATGCTGAAGAGCACGTGAGGGATCCCATCGTGCGGGCGGCGGGCCTGGACGATCGACGTGGCCACGTCGGGCAGCCGCAGGAAGAGCGGCCAGTCTTCGTTCGCCGCGTGGAGCAAGCCCACCGAGGCGTTGCCTCCGGCCGTCATCGCGAACTGCACGCAGCCGCCGATGTACTCGGGATAGAGGCCCAGGTTGAACGCGACGAGATACGGGAGCGGAAGCCCCACGGCGTCGGCCATGCCTCGGAGCTCGTCCAGCGCCGACGGCGTGAAATACGCCCCCGGTGACGGCACCACCCCATCGAAGGCCGCGAGGTTCGACTCGGTCTCGTCGAGCCCGCGTCCCAGCAGGGCCGCGTATCGTTCGAGGGTCTTCTTGATCTCGGCGGACAGCGCGTGACCGAGGCGAACCCCGATCTCGTACGGCTGGCCACTGCTCTCGACGATGACGAGCCCCTCGGCGGCCCGCTCGTCCGCGACGGCGGCCGCGGGCGTCCGCGGCCCGGCCACGATGGCGGCATCCAGACCGACGTCGGTCTCCACGCCTGCCCTGCGGAGAAAATCGAGCACGCGGCGAAGGGTGGGGAAGTCGTCGAGGGAGAGCTTCTCCATGGACTCCGGCTTGATGCGGAACCGATCGCGTAGCTCTCCCAGCAGTCTCGCCTTCTTGATGCTGTCGATGCCGAGGTCGGCCTCGAGATCGGCGTCGAGCTCCACGACGTCCGCCGGATAGCCAGTCTCTTCACAGACGAAGCGGATGAGCAGGTCGGCGAGTCCGTCGGAGACCGGCTGGTCTCCCGCAGGCTCCGGCGCGGCGGAGGGCGCACCGGAGGCCGTCTCCGGACTTCGGGCGGCCGTCTTCTTCTGCTTTCGCTCGAGCGTGGCGTCGAAATGCAGCACACTCGAAGGCCTCAACGCTCGTGCCGCGACGGGCGTCCCTGCCGCGGTCACGTGCGGGCCCTCGAGCGCCGGCGACGCACCGTGGCGGCCCGCGCACTCGAGGGCGGCCTGGACCCGTAGAATCGCCTCGAGTCCCGGTCGTTTGGGATTGTCGGTCGCGATCACCACCGTGTCACCGTCGCCCGCGATCCGGCGGTGCAGACGCGTGAGCACGTTGCCGGGACCGACCTCGAGCAGCACGGTGACGCCGTCGGCGATCAGCCGCTCGATCAGGTCCACGTACGCGACGGGGCGCGTGAGCTGAGCGACGAGATTGTCGCGGATGTCGAGGGGATCGGACACAAACCGGTTCGTCACGCTGCTCAGCACCGGAATCCGCGGTGGCAGGATGTCCGCGGCGGCGAGGACGCGCCGGAGCGGGTCCTGCACGTCGCCGAGCAGAGGCGTGTGAAACGGGCGCGGGACCGGCAGCCTTTGTGCGGCGAATCCCGCCCGCGTCAGCTCGCGACCAAGCCGGGCCACCGCGTCTTCCTCACCGCCGATCACGCACTGGTCGGGCGCGTTGTGATTGGCCATCCACGCCGCCGCGCCGAGCGTCTTCGCCATGTGCTCGACAATCTCCCGCGGCGCGGTGGTCGACAGCATCACCCCGCGTGCCCGGGGACTGGCCTCGATCAGCTCACAGCGCGCGCGCGTCACCCGGATCGCCTGCTCGAGCGTCCAGGCGCCGGCCGCCACGAGGGCCGGATACTCGCCATAGCTGTGACCGCAGACGACGTCGGGTTGGATACCGAGAGACCGGAGCACCGCGTGCAGGATCGAGTCGGCGAGCAGGATCGACACCTGGGTCTCCCAGACGTCTTCGCCCAGCCGGGCGTCCGGTTGCCAGGCCATGTCCGAGAATGTCCGATGTCCGAGCCGCGACATGAGGTCGTCGACCTCGCGCAAGGTTTCCCGGGCCACTGAAAGCTCGGCCGTCAGCTCCCGGAGCATCCCCGCGTACTGGGATCCCTGTCCCGAGAACACCATCGCCAGGCGGCGCGGCGTGGCCGGCACTTCACCCCAGAAGATGCCTTGCTCCTCGAGCACGCGCCGGGCGCTGGGCTCGGCCATCTGCGTCGCCGCGAGTTGAAGACGCTTGGCCAGCTCGGCCTCGTCCTTGACGACGATCGCCACGCGAGCGCGATGGGCCTCTGTGTACGCGGGTTCTCCCCCAGAGGCGAGCAGCGAGGCTGCGCGCCCGCGCTCGGTCTTCACGCGCTCGGCCAGCTCGACCGCAGACCTCGCGCCAAGCCTGATGATGTGGCAGCGCTGGCCGGCGGGCGTCACTTCGTCGGCCGCGCCCTCCACGACGACGTGGTAAGCGAGCCCGCGGAACGCGATCGCGCTGACCCCGCCAAACGCGGGAACGGCATGGCTCACCGCGACGAGCGGCGTCGTGCCTGACGTCAGCAACACACGCTCGGCTCCCGCGGCGAGCACGGCCAGCGCGGTCTCAGGTACCCGGCTCGGGGGCAGCTCATGATGCTGCAGCGCCAGCACCATCTTGAGAAGCGAGGCCATGCCGGAGGCTCCGAGCGTGTGTCCGATCTGCGTGGCGAGCGAGCCCAGCAGGAGGGGAGTCGCGCGCGACTCGGAGCCGTAGGTCTCGACCACGGCCTGCGCCTCACCTCGATCCACGTCGCTCACGCCGGTGCCCGCGGTCTCGACAGCCGCGATGTCGCTCGCACTCAGCCCGGCTTCCCTCAGCGCATGCGCGATGGCCTCGCGCAACGCTTTGCCGGGCGCGCCAGACTCCATCCGGGCGCCGACGCCTCGGAGGACGGCGCGGATCGAATCGCCGTCGCGCCGCGCGTCGCTCAGACGCTTCAGCACGACGACTCCGACGCCCTCGCCTGGTACGAGGCCTGTCGTCTCGGCGCCGAACGCGGGAGCGGGCCCGTCTGGGGCCAGCAGTCCGCGCATACTCGCCCACACGTACGTGGACGTGTCCATCGCGCGCTGCGCGCCGGCGCACAGAACCAGGTCGCAGGCGCCCGAGCGGAGCAGATCGATCCCCGCGCAGAGCGCGGTCATCGAGGACGCTTCGCCGGAGTCCACGGCCAGCGCTCCGCCCATGAGATCGAACGTGCGGGCCACGCGCGAGGCGAGCGTGCTGGCGCTGTAGCTGCCCGTCTCGTCACGCAGCATCGGTCGCTTCCGGAGCAGCGCGGACGCGAGCTCCGCGGCCACCGTCTCCGTCCGCGCTGGCTCGACGCCGTGCCGTTTCAAGATCTCTTTCAGGTCGCGGCCGAGCTCGGGCAGATGGAGCACCGGGCTCAGCTGGCTGACGAAATCGCCGCCAAAGATGGTACCCACCACGACCGCCGTCCGCCGGCGATCGAACGCACGATCGCGGTATCCCGCGTCCGCGAGCGCCTGCTCCACCGCGTCGAGGACCATGAACTGCAGCGGATCGGCGGTCTCGATCTGCCGGGGTGGGACCTTGTGACGCTTCCAATCGTAGCGAAACTCGGTGACGAAACCGCCGAGGCGCGTCGGAACACGCCACGGTCCCCCCGCGCCCGGCTCGTGAAAAACGTCGGCGTTCCAGCGTTCGGGCGGCGCCGCGCGCTTGGGGTCCCGACCGGAAACGAGCAAATCCCAATAGGCGCCCACGTCGAGGGCTCCCGGAAAGATCGCGCCGAGACCGATGATGGCCACCGCCTCTGTGTCGAGCGAGGCGCCGGGCACCTCGGCCGAGGCGAACGTCTTCGAGGCCACACTCGGGGTGAACTCGTCCACCACGATGTGGGCATTCAACCCGCCGATCCCGAAGGCGTCGACCGCGGCCCGCCGGGGATGGCCGTCGGTGGGCGCCGGCCATTCGACCGCCGTTCTCGGCACGTAGAAAGGGATGTGCTCCCAGTCGATCTCGGGATTCGGAATCTCGAAATTCGCCGCGGGGGGCACAACGGCGTGGCGCATGGCGAGGAGCGTCTTGACCAGTCCCGCGAGGCCCGCCGTCTCGCGCGTGTGACCAATGTTGCCTTTGACGCTCCCGATCGGGATCCGCGCCCCGGCGGGCAGGTGTGCGCCGATGGCCGCGCAGAGCGCGCGGATCTCGGTGGCGTCACCCAACTGCGTGGACGTGCCGTGGGCTTCGACGTACTGGATGCGCGCGGGGTCGACGCCATCGACGTATGTCCGCCGCATGGCCTCGATCTGGCCCTCGGCGCGCGGAGCCCACAGGCTCTTGCCGCGCCCGTCGCTGGCGAGGCCGAGCCCGCGCACGACGCCGTGGATCGTGTCGCCGTCGGCGAGCGCGCGCGGCAGCGTCTTGACGAGGATGGCGACGTAGCCGTCGGAACTGACGAATCCGTCGGCGCGGGCGTCGAACGGACACGATCCGCGGGCGCTCAGCGCCTGGGCCTGGGAGAACATGACGAGACTCTGCCAGCTGCTGTACGAGGCCCCGCCAACGATCGCCATGTCGACGCGCCCGGTGTGCAGCGCGTGCGCGGCGAGCGCCAGCGCGTAGAGCGAGGAGGCGCAGACCGCGTCCACGGCCGCGTACGGACCGCGCAGGCCGAAGCTTTCCGCGACGAGTCCCGCGGCGGCGTTGGGGGCGACTTCGGGCCGCCCGCCGGCCAGCCGTCGCGGCTTCTTGGCCCGCACGAGGTCGATGAGCTCGCGTGACGCCGCCTCGCGCACCCCAGACGGCAACGCCGCGAACGACGCGACGTCCGCTTCGAGGCAGTGGGTGACGTCCTCGATCTGCGTCGCGTAGGCGATCTCGCTGCCGAGCGGGCTGCCGCGCGCGTGTCCGATATAGACGGCAGTGTTCCGGATCGGCAGCGCGAAGGGGTCCAGGCCCGCGTGGCGGCACGCGGCAGCGGCCACCTCGAGCATCGCCAGGTGAGAAGGGTCGCTGCCGGCCACGACGGCGTCCGGTAGCGGACACACGGAGCGGTCGATGGGGCGATCAGGGACGAGGCCGCCGAGCCGCGTGTACGACTTGCCCAGCACACCGCGGCCTGGATCGAAGTAGAGCTCGGGATCGAGGCGGTCGTGGGGAAGCTCGCCCACCGCGCTCCCGCCGTCGAGCACGAGCCGCCAATACGCCTCGAGATCGTCGGCGCCGGGAAGGCGGCACGCCATGCCCACGATGGCCAGCGGCAGATCCGTGAAGCTACGTCCCTTCATCAGCGATGTATACTCGCGGCCGTCGCAGGACAGCCCATGACTGAGGTCTCTCTCCTCCACACTTCCGTGGCGCCGGGATCCGCGCTTGGCCCCCTCCTCGAGATGGACCACGTGATGCGGCAATATGGTGTTGGATCCGCCACGGTGCGAGCGCTCCAAGATATCACGCTGACGATCCACCGAGGCGAGGTCGTGTGCGTGGTGGGCCCGTCGGGCAGCGGCAAGTCGACGCTCCTGCACGTGATGGGCTGTCTCGATCAGCCGACGTCCGGTTCGATCCGCATCGAGGGCCGGCGCGTCGACGATCTCTCCGACGCCCAGCTCTCGGGTCTGCGGCGCGACCGGATCGGCTTCGTGTTCCAGTCGTTCAGCCTGATCCCGGTGCTCACCGCCTTCGAGAACGTCGAGTACCCGATGATCCTGGCCGGCAAGTCACCCGCCGAGCGGCGACGAGCCGTCCGAGAGCTCCTCGAGGAAGTCGGGCTGGGCGCGCATCTGCACCGGTACCCGAACCACCTCTCGGGAGGCCAGATGCAACGGGTGGCCATCGCCCGCGCGCTGGTGAACGAACCCTCGCTCGTGCTCGCCGACGAGCCGACGGCCCACCTCGACTCCGCGACCAGCGCCGAGACGCTGCACGTGATGCGCGACGCCACCGCGCAGCGCGGCGGGACCCTGGTCATCGCCACCCACGACCCGGAGGTTCTCCGGATCGGCCGCCGCGTCATTCGCGTGCACGACGGCCGCATCCTGTCGGACGTGCCGGCATGATGATGGACCTGAAGCTCGCCCTGCGGAACGCGTTCCGCAACACGCGCCGCACCGGCCTCACCCTAGCCGTGCTGGCGCTCGGCGTGGCCGTGCTGGTCATCTTCGCGGGATTCATCGACAACAGCCAGGAGATGCTCCGCGAGGTGACGATCAAGAACCAGCTCGGCCACCTTCAGATCGCCCGGCGGGCCTACTGGGTCGATCCGGCGGGCGGCTCGTTGCAGAAGTTCGTGATCGAGGAGTACGCGCAGATCCGGAGCGACCTCGAGCGCATCCCGCACGTGCGCAAGGTGGCGGCCACCATCGACTTCATGGGGCTGCTCGGCAACGACCAGCTGTCGCTGGCCGTCGCCGCCCGCGGGATGGACATCGACACGACGACCGACGTCTCCTGGAACTTTCCCCGCATCGTCGCCGGCAACGTCAGGGGCAACGCGACTGCCAACGCCGGCTTCCTCGGCGAGGGACTGGCCCGAGGCCTCAAGAGCGGACTCCACGACAGCCTCGTGCTCCTGTCCACGACGCGGTCGGGTGCGCTCAACGCCGTCGACGTCCAGGTGGAAGGCATCGTGCGGACCGGTTCACGGGAGTACGACAACACGATCCTGATCGTCCCCCTCGCGCGCGCGCAGACGCTCCTCGGCACCCGGGGCGCGATGCGCTTGACCGTATTCCTCGACGAGACGGCCAGCGTGCCCCGCGTTTTTCCCCTGATCCAGGCGTACCTGCGCGAGCGCCATCCCGATGTCGAGGCCCGGCGCTGGTGGGAGCTCGCGACGTTCTACCTTCAAGTCGTGAAGATGGAGGACGCGATCTTCAACTTCCTGGGGTTGATCATCGGCGCCATCGCGACCGTGAGCATCGTCAACACGTTCCTGATGTCGCTCTTCGAGCGCGTGGACGAGATCGGCACCCTGCGCGCGATCGGCGCCACCCGGCTCAGGATCTTGCGGGTCTTCATGGCGGAGGGCGTCATCCTGGGCGTGGTGGGAGGGCTCGCCGGGGTGCTCCTCGGCGTGATTCTCGCCCTCCTCATCTCCCTCAAGGGCATCTACATCCCCCCGCTGCCGACCTTCAACCTCGGCTATCAGGCACGGATCAACCTGGTGCCTCTCGCCATCGTCAAGGCCTTCGGCCTCGGCGTGCTCACCACCGTGCTGGCGTCCGTCTATCCGGCGTTCCGCGCGGCCCGGCTGAACATCATCGAGGCGGTGCGCCATGTGTGAGCCCGGCGCGAGGGGGCGGTCGGCCGTGTGTACGATGCTCGGTCTGCTCCTCGTGCTCGGCGTCGGCCCCGCGGCCGCGGAAGGGGACGCCGACAGCATCGTCGCGCGCTCCGATGAAGTGCGTAACCCTGCGCCCGCCTACGTCATGGACGTCGCGATCACCGTCGAGCAGCCGGGGGAACGGCCGATCGGGGCCAGCTACGAGGTGTCGATCAAGGGCCGCGACCGGAGCCTCGTGCGCTTCACGCGACCCGCCTCGGACAAGGGCAAGCTGCTGCTGATGGTCAAGAACGACATGTGGTACTACGTGCCCACGGTCAGTCGCCCCATCCGGATCTCGCCGCTCCAGCGGCTTCTCGGTCAGGTGGCCACCGCCGACATTGCCCGGACGAACTACAGCGTCGACTATCGGGCCACCCTCGTCGGCACCGAGGAGCTCGAGGGTCAGCCATGCCACGTCCTCGACCTCTCGGCCATCGACGACCAGGTCGGCTATCATCGCGTCCGCCACTGGGTCGACACGAAGACGTATCAGCCGGTGCGGTCCGATTTCTACGCGGTCTCGAACGCTCTGCTCAAGACCGCCCGCTTCGGTGATCTCGCCCTCGTCCACGGCCGCCTGCGGCCACGCGAGCTGGTCGTGCGCGATGCGATCAAGCGCGATCACGTCTCCGTGATCCGGTACTCGAACATCCGCATCGTCCCGCTGGCCGACAATCTCTTCCGTCAGGAGAGCCTACGGACCCTGCCATGACGGTCGATCGGCCCCGCGTCCAGAGACTCGCGTGAGCGCCCGTCCCGCCCTCGCGGCCGCGGCACTTCTGCTCGCTCTGCTCGCGTCGACTTCGGGCGCGCCCGCGCAGACGCTGTCGTACCAGTACCGCGGCCAGGTCGCCGAGGAGCTCACGTACCGATCGATTCGCTCCGACTCGCTCCTCAACCCCCAGAACCGGATCCTCGAGCTCCGCGCCTTCTCGAACCGGATCGTCGGCGATCTCGATCTGCGGGCGAGCGTTTCGGGCGTGGTCGACGTCGTGCTCCGCGACCGCGCGTTCTACCTCACCGGGAACGGTCAGGCCGACGGATTCCAGAACACGGTCGAGGAGGCGTATCTGAGACTCCGGTTCGTTCCGGCCGTGCTGGCCGAGATCGGCAAGCGGAGTCTGGTGGAGGGCGTCGGCTACTCGTTCAACCCCGTCGACTTCCTGCGCGTGACGACCGATCTGCCCGGCACCGACCCGGACCCCGCGCAGTTCAGAGAGCACCGGCCCGGGCAGTATCTCGTCCGCCTCGTCGCCGACCTCGGACCGCTGACCGTGAGCACGCTCTACGCCCCCAGGCTCTCGGACGTCGACAGCCCGCACATCAACGAGGTGGACCAGTTCCTGTTCAAGGTGTACTCGCTCGTGCACGGGCACGACGTGTCGCTCTATCTGTACCGTGGGACCCGGTGGAAGGGTGGCGCCTCGTGGGCGACCGTGATCGGCCGGGCCCTCGAGCTCCACGCCGAGGCATCGCTCCAGCGCGGCAGCGATGCCAAGGTGCCGGTGGCCTCGGGCATCCCCGGGGACGCGCCCTTCCACTTCGTCCGCGCCGACGGGCACGATCTGATCGCCCGCACGCTCGTCGGGGGGCAGTACACGTTCGGCAACGGCATCAATGTCATCGCCGAGTACTTCTACAACGGGCAGGGATACTCACGCTCGGAGTTCACGAGATATTTCAGGTCGCTCGACGCAGCCGGCCTGGACCCGACGCTCCGTGGAGCCGCCTCGCTCGGCGAGGCGACGCGAAACCTCGACTTCGTCCAGGGCCAGCACTTCTTGTTCGCGAGGCTCGGCGATGTCCTGCTGCCGATGAAGGTGCGGCTTGTCGCCTTCGGCGTCCTGAATCTTGAAGACGGCAGTCACCTCGTGTCCTCCGAGGTGAGCCGAGCCTGGGGAGACGTGAGAGCGTCCGTCGGTTACGACGGGTTCCTCGGTTCGCGCCGCAGTCAATTCGGCTCCTTGCCCGTGGCCCAGCAGCTGCGGTTCTTCGTCCGGTACTTCTTTTGAGACCGCCCGAGTGGGCCCTCGCAGGCGCGCTGCTCCTGCTCGTGGTCCTTCCCGCCCCGGTCGCCAGCGAAACCCTTCAAGGCAGCATCTACGCGCCAAAATCGCGCCGCGCGGTCACGCTCTACGTCTTTTCCGTGGACCGCGATCAGGACAGCGGGATCTGGCGGGCGTCGTACCGGAGCGTGAAGGGCGACCTGGTCGCGGAAGATGAAGTCACGCTGGTCGACGGGCAGCTGCAACGCTACCGCTACAGCCGCCCGAACATCGGAGAGACGGCGAGCGTCGAGCGGGTGGGCGACGAAATCCTGTTCGTTCAGGAGCTCGGCGGCCGACGGCGCGAGCGCCGTGAGAAGTTCGACGCCACGGTCACCGTCGGGCCCACGATCATCCCGTATATCCAGCAGCACTGGGACGCGCTGATGAACGGCCGCGAGATCCGGACCCGTCACTGCGTGCTCGATCACGTTCGGTCCTTCACCTTCCGTCTCGTGCTGGATCGCACGCGTCCGGCGCCCCCGGGGCTCAGGATGATCCGCATGACGGCCGTCAACCCCACCGTGCGCGCGGTCGTCTCGCCCGCGTACTTCCTGTTGACCAGCGACGGCCGCAGCCTCGAATCGGTGACGAGCCGCGTGCTGCCGCGCGTGGCCGACGGCGAGGGAGGGCGACCCGTGGAAGGCGAGCTCGTGATCGAGATCCGATCGGACTAGCCCGGGTGCTGTTCGCGTAGCCTCGCGGCCTCCTACGCGCTGGACTTGGCCGTCCGTGTCGAAGGCAAGGGTCGAAGCGCTGCCGCCGCGACGACCGCGAAATAGTGTCACTGAAGATGTCACTGACGACACGTAACGAGACGCGATTGCCCGCACTCTGGTGCACTCTACGGGCGAAGGTCACGAAGAGCTAAAAGCGTTCGGGAACACTCGCAAAACGTTTTGAACGGCCCGAGAACTTCTAATCCGAGGGTCGGGGGTTCAATTCCTCCCAGGCGCACCAACACTCGCGCGAGATCCCCGGGGGGCGTTTGGGGGCCGACCGGCGTGCCTGCGATTGAGCCAACCGGCCACGATTGTTCATCTTTGGCGATTGTTCACGTTACGTGTACACTAAGAATACCTGAACAAGAGGACTGTTCAGTTCTGGCTGCTGTTCACGGACCATGAACGCCGCGGGATCCTGAACGGTCGAGGTCACGATGCCCAACACCGATCTCCCCGCCCACGAAACCAGGCTTCTGGACGACGCACTCGAGGCGTTCACGCGCACCACCGGCTTGCCGGCGGCGAGGGTGCAGCACCCACGAGAGCGTCGCATGGGCCGTCGCCCCGATGCCGCAATTCAGATTGAGGCGAACGGCCGACGATTTCAGTTGCTTGCCGACGTCAAGGCCATCGACCGCGCCGTCGCGCTTGGTGCCGCGAAGCATCAGTTGGAGACGTATGGCAAGCCTGGCATCCTCGTCGCCCCCTACCTGACGCCAGAGCTTGCAGACCAGTGCCGTCAAAGCCTCGATCTGAATTTCATTGATACGGCCGGTAACGCGTACGTTCGAACACCGGGCCTCTTCGTCTTCGTGCGTGGAGAGCGACCCCGCGGTCATCGCGTCACGACCATGGGCGGTCGAAGAGGCGGAACGGCGACTGCACTCCGAGTCTTGTTTGCGCTGCTGTGCAAGTCCGAACTGGTGAATGGGCCTTACAGAGACATCGTCGCGGCCGCTGGTGTCGCCCTTGGGGCCGTCGGATGGGTATTCTTCGACCTACAGCAACGAGGCTATATCACAGGTGGGCTCCGAGGTCGGAACCGCCGCCTCTTGGACCGGAGTCGCCTGGTCGAAGAGTGGGTCACGAACTTTCCTATAAAGCTCCGCCCCAAGCTGAATCCCCGCCGATTCCAGGCTTCGGACCCAGGTTGGTGGCACCAGGCGCGGCTCGCTCCTGGTGCGCGCTGGGGGGGCGAAGTGGCTGCGGCAAAGCTCACAAAATATCTGAAACCCGCCGCGTCCACCATCTATCTAGACCCGCAGCATGGTAGCAGCGCTCTCACGGCGCTCGTGAGGCAGCATCGCCTGCGTGCCGATGTCAACGGCAGCATCGAGGTTCTCGAGAGTTTCTGGACCTTCGAGCCGTCCCAAAAGACTCCGCCTGATCTCGTGCCACCGCTCTTGATCTACGCCGACCTTATGGCCACGCTCGACCCGCGCAATCTCGAAGTGGCAAAGCGAATCCGAGCCGAGTATCTTGAGGACGCTGTCGGTCGCGGGTGAGCGCCCGGTCGCGCCTAACGCGCTCGATGTGCTGACCCTCATCGATCGGGTTGCCCGAGAACTACGGCTCGACTATCTCGTCACCGGTGCGACTGCGCGTGATGTACTCCTCTATCATGTCTTCGGATTGGAAACGGGCCGGGCGACGCTCGATGTCGACCTCGCCGTTGCCGTCGATAGCTGGCCCGAGTTCGAACGCGTCAAGACGCGCCTAGTCGAGACAGGCGAAGTGACCACCGATGACATGCGACCCCACCGGCTCTCCTACCGTACGTCGGAGGGAGGAAAATACCCCCTCGACCTTCTTCCATTCGGCGGCCTTGAGCAACGGCCGAGCGAGATCGCCTGGCCTCCAGATCTTTCCGTTGTGATGAATGTCGCTGGATACCGTGAAGCGCTTGCCGCAGCCGAGCAGGTCGAATTCCGGGTCGGCCTTATCGTGCGAGTGGCGTCGTTGCCGAGTTTGGCGATCTTGAAGCTGTTCGCCTGGAGCGACCGCGGGGTCGGGGACCCCAGGGATGCTTTTGACTTCGGAATCCTGCTGCATTCGTATGCCGAAGCCGGTAACGAGGATCGCCTCTACGGTGACGAAATGCCGCTTCTCGAAGCGGTCGGCTACGACGTAGATCTTGCCAGCGCACGGTTGCTCGGGAAGGACGCGGCGAGAATCATCGAACCAGCAACCCGAGCCCAGGTCATCGCGCTACTCGACGACCTCATGCGTCGCGAGAGGCTTACTGCAGACACGGCACGAGCCTTCAGGGCCGTCGAGGATCGTATCGCCACGGCACAAATCATGATCGACCAGTTCAGGCATGGCCTGGCCGACGCGTGAAATGCGTCGCCAGCGGTAGGGTCAGGCGTGTCACCGAAAATGTCACTGACGACACGTGACGGGATGCAACTGGCCGCACTCCGGCGCACCCGATGGAAGGCAGTCGCGACCAGCTAAGTCGGCGAGGTCACTGGCAAATTGCCTCGACCGGAGCGCGATCTTCTAATCCGAGGGTCGGGGGTTCAATTCCTCCCAGGCGCACCAAATCAGCTACTTGCGCACGGGCCGTGCGGGGACTGTCACCGAAACGGGCCAGAAAAGATTGTGGGGCGCGCCGGATGGCCGCGCCCAACACTACTGACCGCGATACCATTCCGGGAACGCGTCCTTGAGCGAGAGATCGAGCCGGCGTGCGATGTCCCGCTCGATCGCCTGGGATCGGCGCTGCGCCCGATTTACCCGCGAGACGACCGATAAATTCCTGCCGAGGTCGCGCGCGATATCGCTCAGTGAGATGCCGCGCTCCCGCAGCAGCACCAACCGCGCCTCGCCGTGCGTTCGCGGTCGCGCCTGAGCTGTTCCCAGCACTGTCGTCGGCCCCGAAGTCGTCATACACCGTTTCCTTTCATCTCGTGCGCTCTCCGCGCTTGTACGGGCACGGGACTCATTCCGCGATGGCCCCAAGGCCAGGAAGCCGGTAAACGCGACCCTCCACTTCGAGCAGCGACTCTTCGATCAGATAAAGCGCGTGCGAGGGCGGCTCGTCCTGGGACCCGGCAATCGCGCTCGCGACCGCGGCAATCTGGTGGATGTGGAGCGCGGTCGCTTCGTGCTGGCCGTGGGCGCTAAGCGGGTGTCGCGGGTTGGGTGCCTTGCGCCTGTTCATCGCCGCCTGGGCGAGCCGAATCGGCGGTCCCAGATCAGCGCCAACCGCGACTTGACCGCACGGTCTCGATCGATGACCTGTCTAAACTAGTCGACGTGGCCAGGGCGTCCGCACCCAGGCGATGTTCGGCGCCGTTGCAGGCAATCATTGCCCAATGAGAGCATCGGGATTCCACGATGCGACGCCGGCGACCGCCGAACCGGCCCCGGATATCTCGTTGTCGACCTCCGGCTCATGTTCTCGTTGCCTTCAACGGGGCCGGCTCACACCCGGCACGATGTCCGTTGGCGCTTGGCTCTCATGATCGAGGCTCCCCGCTGACGAGGGAGTCGACAAGTTTCCGCAGACGCACGGCACGGTGCTCGCGCACAGTTTGCGCCGCCTTCCTGAGAGCGTCCTGGTCGCCCAGATCACGCCGCTGCAGCTCCAGAACAAGTACATCGAGGATGTCGGCAAGGTCGGCCGGCGGGAGGAGGGCTATCCACGCCCGGAAATTGTCCGTCCAGTCCGAACGCTCAACTGTCATGCGCCGCGCAGTATCGAGGCGATGGGCAAAGCCTCCTTACGGTTGGATGACTCTGCGCGCTCGCCGCGTCCGGCGCAAGAGCAAGCCATTGTTGATGGGCACCATAGCGAGCCAGCAATACCGGCGAAAGCCTCGGTCCGTGTCTTGCCGAAACGATCAGACTGCGGGTATCGTCGCAACGAACCGATGATTACGCATCATCAGCTTCAGACGTTTCTCGCGGTCGCCCGGACCGGCAACATCACCAAAGCGGCGCGCGAGATGAAAGCGACGCAGCCTACCGTGAGCCTGCAGCTCGGCGCGCTCCGGCGGTTCCTCGGCATGCCGATTTTTGAACGTCCCGGGGGTAAGTTCCGGCTGACCGCGGCCGGTGAGCGGCTCAAGCGCTACGCGGAAGAATCAGTCGCCGGTCTGCGAAGCCTTCAGCAGGACATCGAGCTACTGAAAGCGACCCTGATCAAGCCTCTCCAAGGCACCCTCGTCGGCTCGTTCGGACTCGGATACACCTATGTGCTGAGTCGGTACGTGATGCCGTCCGTGCTGTCGCGATTTCTCGCGAAGTTTTCCGGGGTAGAGATCCACCTCGTGGTCGACCTCCCGGAACCCCTGTTCGAAGCGCTGGCACGGGGCAGTCTGGACGTGGCGTGTCTGATGAACACATCCGTCCCGCCCGGCCTCACCGCCGAGAAAGTGGGCGAAGAACCGCTCGTCGTGTTCGCTTCACCGCGGCATCCCCTGGCCGCTCGTGGGCGAGTCACGCCTGGGGAGCTGTCGGCGCAGCCGTTCATCGCGTCACTCTCGCCCGCGCTCAGATCGTTCATCGACACGAAGCTTCGTGAGGCGGGGGTGACGCCGCGGGTGGCGGCGGAAGCCCTGCATCACGACACGATGAAGAGCCTGGTCGCTCGGGACTTTGGGTATTCCATGGTCATCCGGTCGGTGGTCGCCAACGAGCTGGCGACCGGCGAACTGGTCGCGCTCATGCTCGACGGGCCACCGATCGTCGTTGATCTCGTGGCAATCTATCGGTCCAAGCCAAACCTTTCTCCCGTCATCCGGGAATTCATCGATTTCACACGCAGAGAATTGCTCCATGGGACCCCTGACGCCGCCCAGCCGGTTCGGATTCGACGCCGCCCTGAGGCCAGACGACGCGCGGCCGCTCGACGACCACCGCGGCCACGACGCTGAGGCATTCACCGGGGCAGGAACTCGTTGGTCACGATCCGATCGTAGGGAATCGTCGACTTCAGCGTCCCCACTCTGCGGAGGAAGTCTTGCGTCAGGGTCACCGCTCGCTCGGTGATCCGCCCATCGCGCGGAATGCTCAGGCGAGTCTTCTGCAGGCCAGCCAAGATGAGCGAGGGCTCAATCCGGCTGAGGACCGGCCTCATCATCGCCACCGCCTCCTCGGACGGGTGATCGAGCAGCCAGGCGTTGGATTTCAGCAGGGCACGGACGACCTTGCGAACGAGATCCGGGCGCCGCTTCACGGTGTCCGGTGCGACCATGACCACGTCCATCATGAACTCCGCGAAGTCCGGATCCTCGCCCAACGAATTGTCGACGACCATCACGCCAAACCCCCTGGCCACCGCGGTCTCGGGAATGGGCGTGCCAGCCGCGAAGACGTCGATGTGCCGATGCTCGAGGGAAACGATCAGCCCCT
>Ga0193725_1000119_pt1 | contig 26328 bp, 26 predicted proteins | sample H2a2metaG_FD_143058 | JGI IMG/M metagenome (GOLD analysis project Ga0193725, IMG submission 143058) | Soil microbial communities from a riparian zone of the East river system, Colorado, United States - H2a2 | ecosystem: Environmental > Terrestrial > Soil > Riparian zone | place: USA: East River... | reverse complement strand
ATTCTGGCATCCCCGCCGCCGCGCTTTCGACCGCTGCCAGAGCGGGGTTCCTCACCCTCAGCCCCCTGTTTTTACCCACACGACTTCACGAAGACCCCTTCTTCGAGGGTTTCGACTTGCCAGAACTGTTGAAGGCGATCGCTTGGCGAACGAGCGCCTTGAAGGCGGACTCGTCAATTTCTTCTCCTTCGTGGATGTCGATCGCCCGGCGTGCGTTTCCGTCGAGACTCGAGTTGAAGAGACGGGCCGGATCCTTCAGAGACGCGCCCTTGGCGAAGGTAAGCTTCACGACATTCTTGTAGGACTCGCCAGTGCAGATGATGCCGTCGTGCGACCAAACCGGAGTGCCCATCCACTTCCACTCCTCGACGACGCCCGGGTCTGCTTCCTTGATGAGCGTGCGCATTCTGCCGAGGGTTTCCCCGCGCCAGTCCCCGAGTTCGGCGATTCTTCTCGAGATGAGTTCCGCCGCAACTTCAACCTTGCGCTCGGGCCGCATCATCGTTCGCCTGGCTAACGCTGCCAGTGAGCGGCCGGCGAAGCCGGGCCGCTCCAGTGGCAGGTTCGGCGGTAGCAGGCGCTCACAGGTCCTCCGGCCGTAAGCCAGTGCGCTTCGCGATCCGGGACAGCATGCGGGGCCCGATCTCCCTCGTCGTCGTGGAAGGCGAACACGAAGTCGGCCCATCCTGTGCGGGACAGCGTTCGGTGGGAGCCAGACTGACGCTTGATCGCCCAGCCAATCCTCAGGAGGGCCGCCAGCACCCGGCGGGAGCGGGTAGCCGGCCAGCTGCTCACGCCGCGTCGAAGGAGATGCTCAGCAGATCAGATCCAGCCTCACCGTGTTCCAACCGCTCGGCGATGACGCGGAGGGCGAGAGCCTGAACCCTTGATAGCGCCGCCTCCTGCGTCTCGCCGTACGCGAGGACGCCGGGGAGCTCGACGACCTCTGCCAACCAACGGCCATCGTCTTCGCGCTCGATCTCGACCTTGAACGTGATCAAGCCCTCATGACCTCCGGATCACGAGTATACGGCAACGGCAACTCGGCGGAATCCGGCTAACGCCATGCAGCTCAGCCGCCCGCGAAGCGGGTCGGCTGCAGCCGCTTGTTCGGCATGGTGTCCAAGAGCGTCTGTGGTGGGCGCGCCTCGAGTCGAAAACCGCGATGGCGATCCACGCGCGTCGCCTGCGAGGCTCGGGGCGGACTCCTTCGTGGCCTTGACGATCACCATGACTTTCATGGCGCTCTTCTCCCTGGTGTAAGGCTACTTCGTCAGGACGATATGGGTGGCGTGGTCCGTGGAGGCGTGCTCCGCGCACTCGTAGCCGAGGCTCACCGTATCGATGCCGGCGAGGAGGTGCTCGCCTCTGCCCAGAAGCACGGGCGAGATCACGAGGTGGATCTCGTCGATCAGCCCGGCGGTGACGTACTGGCGAATGGTGGCGACGCCACCGCCGAGTCGGACGTCCTTGCCCTGAGCCGCTTCCGTCGCGCGTTTCAGCGCGGCATGGATGCCATCGGTCACGAAGTGGAACGTCGTTCCACCCTCCATCGCGAGGGGCGCCCGGCCATGATGCGTGAGCACGAAGACGGGTACGTGGTAGGGCGGGTTGTTGCCCCACCATCCTTTCCAGCTGTCGTCGGACCAGGGGCCCCGCATCGGCCCGAACATGTTGCGGCCGAGGATCCAGGCGCCGACGTTCTCGAAACCGCGAGAGGCGAATTCGTCGTCGACGCCTTCTCTGCCAACCTCGTCGCCGATCAGCGATCCGGCGAAGTCGGCGCTCATCTTCTGGAACGTCTTCGTGCCGAAGACCCACTTGTGCAGCGCCATACCCCCGACGCCCATGGGATTGTCCAGATCCTGGTCGGGACCGGCGCCGTAACCATCGATGGAGATTCCAAATGCGTTTACCCGAAGCCTCGACATGAGGGTAACTCCTTGCTGGACGGTCGTCACATGCCGAGCGCTTGCCGTTCAGCCGCGCGGGCCACGACGCGCCGACCCCCGCTTGGCTGAAAGCCGACGTGCCCCGCGGCGGCAACGGCTTGTTAGAGGGCGCTCAGATCGAGCCGTTTGCTCATGGGAATTGCATTGTTCGCCTTGACCTCTCCGACCCGTCTGTAACCGCGACTCGCATAGAATGCCTCGGCGTTTGGGCTTGCGTCCAGGTGGGCGATAGAAGCTCCCGCATCGCGGATCTGCCGCTCGGCGTGGGTCAAGAGCGACGAGCCGACTCCTCGGCGCGCGGCCGCGGGGCTGACATACAAGCTTTCGATCGTCGCGCCGCTGACCTCGACCCAGCCAACGACCTTCGAACCAAACTCCGTGACCCAAACACCGTTGGTCGCAATCGCCTTGGCCGCACGGTCAGGATGTGCCGCGGTTGCCCATCGCTCGGTCGCGACGCGGCCGTACTCCTCGGCGAGAGCCACAATGGCGTCGCGTCGGATCGCAAGGAGCTCATCCGCGTCCTTGGGATTGGCGGAGCGGATCCTGAGGCTCTCCGTCACGACTTCACCGCCGAACGCTCGCGGTCAGCAGCCGGAGCGCGAGCATCGGGAGCGCCCGGTCTGCTGCACTGCGGAGTTGGACGGCGCGGTGGGCGCAGACAGGGTTTCATTCCGGCAATGTGAGTCCGAAGCGGATGACCTTTGGTGCAAACCCGAGCCGCCGAAACGCATGGTGTGCTGCCTCGTTGAACGACCACGAACTCATCTCGACATCGCAGATTCCTCGGCTACGTACCTCGGCAAAGACTTTCTGAACCAGCGTCCGAGCGATGCCTCGTCTCCGCCGCTTGTCGTCCACCGCAATCTGGTCGATCTCGCACCATCGCCGCGCCGGGCAGAAGGGATTCTCCGGCCGCTCATGAAGAAGAGCCAACACGTAGCCTACGGGCACGCCGTCTTCCTCGGCGATCCAGATCAATACCGTCGGTTGCCGGAGGAGCGACCTAAACCACGCAGAAACGTTTTCAGCTCGCGTCGGCTTGAAGTATTCGGGGCGGTTTGCGACATGAAGCTCATGGACGAGTCCGTTCAGAACAGCGAGTAGCTCTTCATCGCCAAGAGCCGCGGCTCGGACCGTCGTACTCATGCTCGATTCTTGTCCGCCCAACGGCCCGTATCCGCTGCGGTGTGGGGCGCCGCCAGCTGCATGCCGAGGTTAGACGGCCGCATCTGCCGCGCCTGCCCCGTGGCAAGGACGTGCACATGGCTCGCCGAGAGGCTTCGTCATCACGATGAGCCGGGCGTTTCCGTCGCGATGCTCGCGAACGGTGCGCCATCCGTTCACCTCATAGAAAGCCACCGCGTTCAGGCTGGCGTACAGGATGATCTCGCGTTCTCCGCGAGCTCGCGCCTCCGACTCCACAGCCTCCATCAGGCGCCTGCCGATCCCGCGACCTTGCTCAGCAGGATGCACGAAGACCGCGTGGACTTGATCTTTGCCCAGACTTGCGGTCCCGACGATCCGGTCACCTTCTACGGCGACAAATATCACGCGCTGCTTCGTGAGCTCGCATAGAGATGGCGGTGTCAACGACGCTTCGACCTTGGAGAGGAAGTCTTCAGGGTAGTCCCTCACGTTGGAGGTTCTCAGCGTCGTGGAGATCAGGTCACTGACGTCTGTCGCGTCGGCCATTTCGAAGCCTCTGATGTGTGGCCGCAAAAAATGTCCCTGGGCCGTCTAACGACCCAGCTCACCTACCGGCGGGCACGGGGAGCTATGACCCTGGGAAGGCGCTGATGCCCCGCCGGTCAGGTGCAGCGGCTGGTTCGGCGTGCCTCTGGTCGGGCAGGACAGCCCGCGATGCCGTCCACCGCCCCGCCGGCTCCATTCCCTATCAAGTCTGTAACTGTCGCAAGTGCTCAACGGGAAGTCTGCTGCCCGATCTCTTGCGCGAGCCCAATGAGAATTCCTTCGGGGCCCCGGATGTAGCAGAGCCGATAGGTGTCTTCGTACTGAACCACTTTGCCGACGATCTCCGCGCCGCGTTTTCCGAGACGGGCGAGCGTATCGTCGATGTCCTCCACGGTGAACATGACGCGCAGGTAACCGAGAGCGTTCACTGGGGCGCTGCGGTGATCGGCGACCACAGGCGGCGCGAGGAATCGGGACATCTCGAGCCGGCTGTGACCGTCCGGCGTACGCATCATGGCAATCTCGACGCGCATGTCGCGTAATCCAGTGACGCCATCTGCCCAGTCTCCTTCGATTGGGGCACGCCCCTCGAGCTCGAGGCCAAGTTCGGTGAAGAACTCAATGGCGGCATCGATGTCTTCTACCACGATGCCGACGTTGTCCATACGTTTGACCGTCATGATGTCTCCTTGGCATCAAATTGAGTTGCGCCGTCACCTCGGGAACCCGGGCGCACGCATGACACCTTCGATCTGCTGCCGATGAAGGTCAAGGTGGAAGCGTACAAACGCAAGCCACTGCCGGGCATCCCAAGGGCCGGAGATCCCATGCGGCGTGATGACTTCGGCCGGATCGAGTCCGGCGAGCGCCGCGGGGAGAGCCTCAAGGAGCGGCTGATTGCATTGGATCGCCACGAGCCAATAGGCCAGGGGCCCACGGCGCCGCGGTGTGGCGATGTCCGGCGCCTGCTGCCGTGGCGCCCACGTCTCCGCCACGGTCTGCTCGATCGACTTACGACGATGGACGGGCTCTCCCGACCAGACCGGCTGCCCGTGGCGCAAACCTTCAGCGGCGGCCCACACCCGGTTGATCGACCCCTGTTCTGCCAGAACCAAGTGCTCGACGTTTTCGGCGATCGACCACTCCCCGGGGTCGGTCTTGAAAGCGCCCTGGGCGGTCGACAAGCGACGAACCAGGTCCAGCAGCCGGGTGCGCGCAGAGGTCGCCGCGGGAATCAGCTGAGCAATGTCCTCCATGGTCTCCTCACACCCTGGCGCCTGCCCATGGCGGAGCTGCCGAACGCCGGCGCTGAGGGGCGGCGGCGAGCGAAAGCGAGCCAACCGGCCGCTCCAGCGCCATGTTCGACGTCTCAGTGTCAACGGCTGTCGGGCGTGGATCGGAAAGACATACAGGCAAAGGGTTCAGACCTTTCCTTCTAGCGCCCGGCGTAGTTGATCCAGGTGGTTGTCGTCGTGCCACGCCAGCATCGTCACGAACGCGTCGATCGTGAGGCGCCCTCGGGTCGGATGCAGACAGCCGCGCTGTCGCTGCTCAGGGGTCAGGGAACGGAGCAACGCCAGCGATTCCTCGCGCCGCCTGCGGAACGCGACCAGCGCCTGGCCGGCGTCGTTCCTCAGGTATTGTCGGTCCTCGGCGAACCGGTCGGCCGCCGACGGGTCGGCGTAGAGCTTCGGATCGTCGTTGGCCAGGATCGCATGGCAACGAACGAAGTACACCTCTTCGATGTCCCGAAGATGACAGATGACCTCGTTAGCCGCCCAGTTCTTGCCGTCGGGACGCCGCGTGAGGACGGCCTCACTCTGGCTGCGAATCGCGGCGGCGAGGTCATCGGCGGTGCGGGACATACGGCCGAGACGCTGCTCTAGAGGCTGCTTCGCGACTTCTTCCAGTGTCGGCATGTCGGCACCTCCGGGCCTCTACGGCCCCTTCGGAACGCTCATCCTCTGCTCGTGCGGCGAACGTCCGCGATCACAGGCGCGCGCCGTTCTTGCGCGCGTCCTGTGGATTGCGCTGCTCGGCGTCATTGAGGCCTCACGCCCACAGCAGCGACCCAAGCCTGAGCGAACATGCCTTCTCCCTCTTCGCTCCAGTCTCGAAAGACCCCTGCAGATCGTACATCGCCTTCCCGCTCGAGCTGCGCGGCTAAGTACTCGCCGATAAATTGCAGCGATGGATAGCACTCGTAGCGTGCAGACATTCGAACTGCGGCGAACCCGCCCGCTGCGAGATGCTGTCCAAGTTTTCTGCCCGCATGCACGTCGCCGCCATTTTGGGATTGCAATGCCATATATGTTTCGACGGCGCGCGAGAGCTCCGACGAAGAGGGAGACAAGATGAATCCGCCCCAGTCCGGACTACACACGCCAATGACGCCTCCGGGCTTCAAGACTCGGCAAAGTTCGCGCAACGCCGCCACCGGATCGCGCAGATGCTCCATTAGAGCGTGGCTGAAGACCCGGTCGAATATCCCCTTCTCGAAAGGTAGCGAGTAAGCGTCTCCGGTCTCGAATCGGACGTTGCGGCGTCCCTCCCGAGCTGCAGCAGCCTTTGCGCGTTCGATCTGGGACTGCCCGAAATCAACCCCTACGACATTCCCCGGCGCGACGCTGGCCGCAATCCCCATGGTGATAGATCCGGGACCGCACCCGCAATCGAGCACCGACAGTCCCGGGCTGAGATAAGGCAGAAAAAAAGCCCCGTGCGACTCAAGAGTTCGCTTGGCCATGAAGTCGGATGCATTTTCAGTATGACCCGGCGTATAGCTCTCTGAGCTCAGGACGCAACTCCTTTCATGGCGCCGAACGCCGCCGTTCACCTGCGGCGGACCGAGCGACCGCAGGGAGCGAGGCCCGGCGTCAGGTGCAACGGCATGTTAGGCGCTCACCGCTTGTGCCGACGATGGGAGCGGCAGCCTGATCATCACAACGGGCCGTGAAGCGACCCACCAACGCAGCAACGCGATCGTGACCGGCCGGAGAAGTGTGACGTGAATCGTGTTGATTGGAATAACCGGCGCCAGCGGGAAAAATGGATGTGCCGATACCAGGGAACGCTTGGTCTCCAAATCGTCGATGATCTTGGCACACGCATTTAGCGACCACCCAGCACACGTGACGGTGACCGCCGAATCCCGCTCGATGTTGCGAATCCAATTCGATCGTCGGCCGTACGTCGAGATGATGATCAGGCCCTCCCTGAAACGCTCGCATGGAAGAAGCACTTCACGAGGAAGGCCCGTCTTGCGGCCGCGCGTCGTGAGGAGAACCCATCCGGGAGCCCGCTCGAAGTACCGACGGAACACCTTGATGATCACGTAGGTCTGTATGCGGTCCGTGACTCGCGTGACAAAATGTAGCCTCGCCGCGAACGGTTCGCGCATACTCCTCCGATTCTCCATACCGGGACGGGTGCGCAAGTTGGTCGCTCTTGGCGCCGAACTCTCATGCTCAGCGGCCGGGGCGAGCATCGCGAGCCTCGGTCCGTTGCAGCGTGAAGTTCGACAACTCCGATCATCGCGATTGCATCAGTCATGGCTCACTGTATGACCTGGTCCGCCCGCTGGAGCAGCGCCGGAGGGATCGTCAGCCCGAGGGCTTTCGCCGTCTTCAGATTGATCACGAGCTCGAACGTCGCCGGCTGCTCGACCGGGAGGTCGCTCGCCTTGGCGCCCTTGAGGATCTTGTCCACGTAGGTGGCCGCCCGTCGAAAGCCGTCTGACAGGCTGGGCCCGTAAGCCAGCAGGCCACCGGCCTCAGCGAACTCACTGGTCGCGAAGACCGTCGGCAGGCGACGCCGTACCGCGTGGTCGGCGATGCGGGTGCGGTGATCGAGGAACATCGGGTCCCCGACGACGAGGACGGCGCCGGCCCCCGCCGTGGTCATTACCGCGAAAGCGTTGTCGATCTCGCTCGGGTCCCGTGCCTCCATGGATTCAAGCCGTACCCCCAACGCCCGGGCCGCAGCCTGGGCGTCTCGTACCAGCGATGCGTAATTGGGATTGGCCGGGTTCCCGAGGAGGGCCACGCGAGAAACCTTGGGGACGACCTCTTTGAGCACCTCCAACCGCTTACCGACAAGCTCGCGCTGCATCGAGGACAACCCGGTGATGTTCCCCCCTGGGCGTGCGAGGCTGACGACGAATCCCATCGCCACCGGATCGGCGACCGCCGCCATGACGATGGGAATCGTCTCGGTCGCTTGCTTTGCCGCCTGGACCGCAGGCGGCGAAAATGCCACGACGACATTCACCTTGAGACGGACCAGCTCGGCAGCGAGGCCGGGTAGCCGATCGTACTTGCCCTCGGCCCATCGGAACTCGATGGCGATGTTCTGACCTTCTACATAGCCCAGCTCGCGCAGGCCTTGCCGGAGGGCCTGAAGGATACGCACGGCTCGTGGGTCGGTTGGAGAATTCGGCGCGAGAAGGCCTATGCGGGGGACGCGCGGCGTCGGCTGGGCCTCACCGGCGACGGGCACCAGGAGAACTGCAACGTTGAGACGAGCGACGAGCACCGCGATGAACGCGGCCGCATGCATTGCGCCTGTGAATGTCCAGACCCGGCGCCAGCCCATGAAGGCCTTCAACACTCAATCACCCTCCTCTGCGGCGAACTCTTAGTCGCCGGAACTGCATAGCCGGTGTGACGCAGCGCGCCCGGTCAGCGTATTGCGGTTCGCAAGACCGGGCCAGAGCGCCATCAAGCGTTGGTACGGCGCGGACATAGAGCGTGGGCCTCCCTGGTTCGTTCCCGGATACGCAGACCAGGGATATCCGGTGTCGGCGCCAGGATTGCCGTCATAGGCCGAGCATGCGGTCTGCGGGGCTCCGGACTCCCGCGGGGCCCCGGTTGAGGACGTGGGTGTAGATCATCGTGGTGCTGACGTCACGATGACCAAGCAGCTCCTGGACGGTCCGGATGTCCTGGCCGCCCTCGAGGAGATGGGTGGCGAACGAGTGGCGGAACGTGTGGCAGGTCGCGGGCTTCGTGATACCGGTCCGGCGGACGGCCTGGCTGACCGCACGTTGGAGCACGGACTCGTGAAGATGGTGCCGGCGCCGCTGGCCGGTCACTCGATCGACATAGATGCGAGTTGCCGGGAAGACCCACTGCCAGGTCCATTCTCGCCCACGGCAACTCGACCCAGCCGGCTCCGTGTCGCAGATCCGCCTCGTGCTGGAGACGTGCAGCCTGAAGATGCGCAGCCAGGCTCGTCTTGACCGCGGCGGGCAACATGGTGACGCGATCCTTGTCGCCTTTTCCGCTGCGGACAACGATCTGGTTGGTCGCGAAGTCGACGTCTTTGACGCGGAGCCGTGCGCATTCCAGCAGCCGGAGGCCAGCGCCGTACAGCAGAACGGCCATCCACCGCGGGGCGCCGTGAAGCCCTTGGATGACAGCGCGGACTTCCTCGCGGGTCAGGACGACAGGAAGGCGCTCCGCGCGCTTGGCTCGCACGACATCGTCGAGCCATGGCAGGTCGATCTCGAGGACGTTTCGATACAGAAACAAGAGAGCGCTGAGCGCCTGGTTCTGGGTGGACGCGGCGACGTTCTTCTCGACGGCCAGCCAGTTGAGGAACTGTGTGACCTCGGCGGCACCCATCTCGGCTGGATGGCGCTTGTCGTGGAACAGGATGTAACGGCGGCTTCCGTGGCGAGCTCGTAGGGCGATCCGAACCCGGTCGAGCAGCCGCGGTGGGCGCGGCCACGTCGGTTCCGGTTCGTGCACGGCACGTGCGGTTGGTGCCGCCGTCGGATACGCGACTTCGAGGACCGCCCCGGGTGCCATCGCCGCCGTAGGCTAGCGCTACCTGACGCGCGTCCGCAAGTGTATGCGGACAGCTACAGGTGTGCCGTCTATCTGGTGCCGGCGTCCGGCGATTCGGTTCTCGCTGCCCGCGTGCGACCGAGGTAGGCGCGGGCCACGCTCTCGTTGCGCAACAGATCCGCGGCGCGGCCGTCCAGCACGATGCGGCCTTGTTCCAGGACGTACGCGCGGTCGGCGATGGCGAGGGCGGCTTCGGCGAGCTGTTCGACGATCAGGAGCGTGAGGCCTTCGTCGCGGAGGGCGGCGAGCGCGTCGAAGACTTCGCGGACCAGGCGGGGGGCGAGGCCGAGCGACGGCTCGTCGAGGAGCAGCAGGCGAGGGCGGGCCATCAGCGCGCGGGAGATCGCGAGCATCTGCTGCTCGCCGCCCGAGAGCGTGCCCGCGGGTTGGTCGCGGCGCTCGCGGAGGATCGGGAAGCGCGCGAAGTGTCGCTCGATATCGCCGGTGACGTCGCCGCGCCGGCCGTAGGCGCCGAGGCGCAGGTTGTCGAGCACGGTCTGGTCGGGGAAGATCAGGCGGCCTTCGGGGACGAGCGCGACGCCGTGGCGGACCATCCAGTCGGCCGAGCGCCCGCCGATCTCACGGCCCTCGAAGCGAATGGCGCCGCGGCGTGGCCGGAGAAGACCGGTAACGGTCTTGAGCAAGGTCGTCTTGCCGGCGCCGTTGGCGCCGACGATGACCACGACCTCCCCGCGATCGACGTGGAAGCCGACGTCGTGGAGTACTTCCATCCGGCCGTAGGCACTCGTCAACTCCGCCACGTCGAGGAGCAGGCCTGACGACTCGGCGCGCGCAGCCGAGCGCGCACGCGGCGCGACCGCGCTCTCGCCGAGATACGCTTCCAGGACCGCGGGATCGCGCTGGATATCCGCCGGGGCGCCCTCGGCGATCTTCCTGCCGTAGTTCAGCACGGTTACCCGATCGGACGCGCTCATCACCAGGTCCATGTGATGACCGACCAGGAGCACGGCGACGCCCATGGCGCGAATGCGCGCGATCAGCCCGGCGAGATCGTCGATCTCGGCCTGCGAAAGACCGGCCGCGGGCTCGTCGAGCAGCAGGGCGTCGGGGCGGCGTCCGAGCGCGCGCGCGATCTCGACCAGGCGCTTGTGGCCGAAGGGCAGATTGCGCGCCTGCTCGTCGGGATCGCCGTGGTAGCCGACGAAGGCGAGCAGGCCGAGGGCCTCGGCGCGAAGGCGGCGCTCGCGCTCGCGAATCGGCGAGGTCCCCAGAAGCGCCGACCCCAGCCCTCCGGTCCGCTGGCCGGCGAGACCGATCTCGACGTTGTCGATCACCGTCATCGCGTCGAAGAGCTGGGTGGTCTGAAACGTCCGACCGACACCGGCGCGGGCGATGCGATGCGGGGGCTGGCCGGCGAGGGCGACGTCGCCGAAACGGATCTCGCCCGCGCTCGGCCGATAGTATCCGCTCAGCAAGTTCAGCAGCGTGGTCTTGCCGGCGCCGTTCGGACCGATCAAGCCGTGCACGCTGCCCGGAGTGAGCACGAGATCGGCGTCGGCCAGCGCGACGATCCCGCCGAAGTGGATCGCGAGACCGCGCGCCTCCAGCGTGCGGCCGTCGCGCGGTGGCCGACGCCAGGGCGGCGCGGGCGCCTCGGCGTTCGGCGGTCGCGCGCGGCGTCGGGTCAGCGCCCCCACCACGCCGCCGGGAAGGAAGTAGATGCTGCCGAGCAGCAGCGCGCCGTAGAGGATCAATCGGTACTCGGAGAACTGGTGCAGCGTCTCGGGCAGCACGATCAGCACCACCGCGCCCACCACGGGTCCCAGCACGCGCCCGAGCCCGCCGAAGAGGATCACGAGCAGGAACAGAATGGACGCCTGGGTCGTGAAGCTGTCGGGACTGACGAATCCGGAGAGAAACGCGTAGAGACAGCCGCCGGCCCCCGCGAACGCCGCCCCCAGCGTGAACGCGACCGTGCGCAGGAAGTAGGGATTGAGGCCCAGCGACTCGGCGGCGATCTCGCTCTCGCGCACGGCCACCAGCGCCCGGCCCCACGGCGAGCGCTCGAGGTTGCGGGCCAGCGCGAGGCTCACCAGCACGGCCAGCAGCACCACGTAGTAGTAGCGCGGCAGCGTCAGCTCGAAGCCGCCCACGCGCGGGCGCGGGATGTTGGCGATGCCACCGAAGCCCTGGGTGAGCGCGTCCCACTCGATGAGGCCGTGCTCCACGATGATGCCGAAGGCGATCGTCACCATCGCGAGGTACGGACCGGTCACCCGCAGCGACGCGAGCGCCAGCACCACCCCCACCGCCGCGCCCACCAGCGCGGCGAGCGGCAGGCCGACCCAGAAGCCGAGTCCGAGCCGCGTGGCCAGGATCGCACCCGTGTAGGCCCCGAGCGCGTAGAAGCCGGCCTGGCCCAGCGAGACCTGTCCCGACGATCCCGCCAGCACGTTGAGCCCGGTCGCGACCACGATCGTGATCCCGATCGTCATCGCCACGAACAGGTAGTAGGTGTTGCTCGTGACCAGCGGCACCGCCGCCGCCACGATGACCGCGCCGATCCCGAGCGCGCGCGTCACGTCAGACCCGGCGCAGCGCGGGCGAGCCGAACAGTCCCCACGGCCGGAGCAACAGCACCACGATGACCAGCGCGAAGCCGAGGATCTCGCGCACGCCGGTGCCGAGATAGCCGGCCACCACCGCTTCGAACACGCCGTAGAGGACGCCCGCGATCACGATGCCGCGCGCGCTCTCGATGCCGCCGATGATGGCCACCGCGAAGGCCTTGAGCCCGATGGTCGTCCCCATGGTGGCCGAGACGTTCAGCAGCGGCGCGAGCAGGATGCCGGCGACGCCGGCCAGGACGGAGCTGAGCGCGTAAGCCGCGGTGATCATCCGCCCGACGTTGATTCCCATGAGCCCGGCCGCGTCGTGATCGAACGCCACCGCGCGCAACGCCTTGCCGGCGAGCGTGCGGCGAAAGGCCAGCTCGACCAGCGCCATCAGCGCGATGCCGGCGACGGGAACGAGCAGCTCTTGCGGATACACGCCGGCCCCCAGCACGTGCCACGGCCGCGCGGCCAGCGCCGAGGGAAACGCCCGCGCGTCCTTGCCGAACAGCACCATCGCCACGTTCTCGGCGATGATCCCGATCGCGATCGTCGAGAGCAGCCACGCAATGGATGACGACGCCAAAAACGGCCGCACCGCCACCCGCTCGACGATGATGCCCAGTAGCGCCAGCGCGACCAGGCTCACGATCACCGCCGGCACGAATGGCCAGCCCGCCCCGACGTACAGCTCGTACGCGACCACTGCGCCCACCATCACCGACTGCCCCTGCGAAAAATTCACGGTCCGGCTCGTGGCGTACGTGATGTTGTACCCAAGCGCCACCAACGCATACATGCTGCCCAGCGCCAGCCCCGAGAAAAGAAGCTGAGCGATCACGGAAGCAACGCGACCGACCGAGAGATCAACCGAGCGCGTAGGCCGGGGGCGGTGGAGCGCAGGGGGTGGGGTGGGGTCCGGGTGCCCCGTTCCTGCCACGTAGCATACGAACGCTCACCCATTCGCTTGGGAACTACTGAGACGGTCGAAGCGAACCTGCCCAAGGACGTGGGCAGAGGACCCCACCCCACCCCCTGCGCTCCACCGCCCCCGGCCGGGGATCAACGCTACTTCGACGCGACGGGAACGATCTTGCCCTGACGCCACGTCACGAGAATGTAGTCGTTCTCGGTGAGCGCGTCGTGCTCCTCGGCCGTGAACGGCCGCTTGTAGCTCTTGATGAGTCCGCGATACTCGCCGAGGTTCTCCAGCGCGTCGCGGATCTTGGCGCCGTCGGCCGCGCCGGCCTTGTCGATGGCCAGGGCCACCAGGTGCATCGCGTCGTAGGCGTTGGCGGTGCCGACGGGCGCGAGGATGTCCTCGGGACCCTTGATCCCGTACTTGGCCTTGAGCGCGGTGATCACGCGCTCGCCGACCTCGCTCTGCTTGCCGAAGAAGCTGTAGGTCTGCACGAACACCACGGACTCCGACAGCTCGCCGGTCAGCTCGGAGAAGCGCCCGCCGCTGATGCCCCAGTGCGACACGGTGGGCACGTCCCAGCCGATCTTGGCGCGGCTCTTCACGACCTGGGCGCCCTCGGGCGCGTTGGCCACCATCACGATCGCGTCAGCCCCGCCGTTCCGGAGGCGCAGGAGCTGCGGGCTCATGTCCGGATCGTTCCAGTTGAACTTCTCGAAGCCCACGGCGGGCGCGCCGAGCTTGCCCAGCCACTTGGTCAGCCCTTCCTGGTTCGAGGCGCCCCACGGCGTGTTCTCGAGGATCACGCCGGGCTTCTTCTTGCCGAGCTTCTCGACCACGTGCTTGGCCAGGAAGTGGTCGACGATGTCGTCGTTGGCGGAGACGCGGAACATGAAATTCGGAGTCCGGCCGTTGCGGGTGATGTTGGTGGCCGCGGCCCACGTCCCCACGTAGGGCACCTTCAGCTCGTGGAAGACCGGCAGCATCGCGAGCCCGACGGGTGAGTGCAGCCCGCCGAACACCGCCACCGCCTTCTCACGCTCGATCACGTCCCGCGCCGCGGTGACGCCCTTGGACGGGTTGCCCTCCTCGTCGCGGATCACCAGCTCGAGCTTCGCGCCGCCGAGCACCCCGCCCCTGGCGTTGATCTCGTCGATGGCCACCGTGAGCCCGCGCTTGATGGCCTCCCCCGACAACGCCGACCCCCCCGACGTCGCCGCCACCAGCGCCACCTTCACCGCCGGCTTCCCCTGCGTCCATCCCATGGCGACGCCGGCGAATACGACGGCGACAACTGTCACGGCTCCAAGCAACGTTCGGCGCGTCAGCATAAGACCTCCTCGCGGGGCTCAGTTGTCGACCGATAGTACAGCGTCTGGAGTCTGTCGCAATGTGAACGATCGCCCACCACGAGGACCCCGGCTAGCCGTACAGCCGATCATACGTTTCCCAGACATGCGTGCCGTAGCTCGTCTCGCCTGGATTGTTCTGTTGAGCGACGACCTTGACGATCTCCTGTAAGCTCGGCACCGGCTTCTTGGCGAGCTCAGCATTCACCCTGGTCTTGATCACAGGCACGGCAAGTGCCGCGCCGTTGGCCGATGCAGCAACCGCCTCAATCCTGCTACCTATCTTGTCCGGCATCGAACTCACCGCCTTGCGCTGCCACCCGGCGCGATTCTCCCCCCAATTCTTGGGTGTGTTGGTGTAGGCCGTGAGACTACCTTCTCCGAGCCCGAGCCGCTCAGCCGCCGGGATCGCGTCGATTGCATCCTTGACCGCCTTTTGCTTGGCGGCTTTTTCTGCCGCGGTCTGCTCTTTCTTGGTCTTCTTTGCTTTTTCCGCTTCGTCTTTCGCCGCCTTGCCCGTTGCTTCCGCATCGGTGCGTGCCTTGTCGAGAGTGCTCTTGAGGGTGACCGCGCTGAACATGGTCTTGACGTCATCGTTGCTCAGGCCGGCAGCAAGTATGGCAGCGGTGTTGTCTTTGATGAAATCATCCGACGTCGTGCCCTTTGTCGATGCGCTGGTGACGGATGTGAGAAGAGTGACAACCGCCTTACATCGCTCTTGGGCCGCATCGAGTTCCTTCAGCGTCAGCGGCGGGCTCGCTTGGTCTCGCAGCGCCTTGTGCTGTTTGAGCGCAGTGATGGCGTACGGCATGGTGGCTTGCTCGATTGTCGCCATGCTGGCATGAACCCCGGCGACCGTGTCGAGGCTCGATTCCCTTGGGGCAGGGTTGTCCTTGCCCCGGTTCGTCTCCCAGATACCAATGCATCTGGCAATCCGCGTCGTCAATTCGTCGACGGAGGGCAGCTCCGCAGCCGTGGTGGGAGTGGCGCTGGGCGTCTCGGATGTTGGGGCGGGTTGACGCTGGACCAATGAGAGGGAGGAGATTCGGCCTCCGGCCGGAGACCGTCGGTAGAGATCGAGCATCCGAGCCGAATCGCTGGCCGTTCGCGTGGTCGAGGCCGCTTTCGCCGTCATCGACGCCATCGGAAGTCGACGGAAAGCCTTGGGGCCCGTTCCTGTGCGTTCTGAATCTGCAGTCAACAACCGGAGGACTGCTTGATTCCCGATCATGTGCTGCAGCCTCAGGACGTGATGTCCGGGAGGGCCAGATGTCGCCTCATGCGATTTGAGGAGTGTCAGGGGTCGTCGCTTCTGAGGCTCACCCTGTTTCTGCTGAAAGATGCGCATGACCATTCTCCCTTGGCCCGTAAGCGTGGTTCGATCAACTCCGTCCCGGGTGGATCGGTTTCCGTTCGCCTGAATACTGGTGCTAGGCAGCGGTGCAGGGCCCTGCGCGATCTGAGAACCACCGGGAGGTTAGCGTGGGACCACACGTGTCCGCAAGTGGATGTGCAGACCCGCGGAGCGCCAAGCGCCCTCCGAGCTATGCTAGTATCGCGCCATGAAAACCTCCCGCGAGATGCGCTTGCTCAGCAACGATCCGCTCCTGGGCTTCGGTAACGTCGGCGAGGGGATGGCCATCCAGCTCACGCGCGACAAGCGCCGGGTGCTGTGGCTGGCCCACGAGTCCGCCCCCAAGAACGTGACGGCGGTGGACGTGACCAATCCCAAGAAGCCGTCGGTGATCGTCCAGACCGATCTGCCGCACGACAAGATGCGGTCGAACTCGCTGGAAGTCGTCGGCGACACGCTGGTCGTGGCCTACCAGACGGCGGCGGTCGGCCTCAAGCCGGCCGGCATCGAGCTCTTCGACGTGGCCGATCCGTCGAAGCCGAAGACCATCGGCTTCTTCGACGCCTCCGGCCCGCACTCGCGCGGCACGCACCATCTGTGGTTCTGCGACGGCCACTACATCCACTGCGCGTCGGGCGCCGACGACTTCAAGCCGAAGAATCCCAAGGACGATCAGTTCTACCGGATCGTCGACGTGCGCAACCCCACCAAGCCCACCGAAGTCGGGCGCTGGTGGCTGCCCGGCACGCGCGATACGGACTCCGAGCCCGCGCTGCCCCGCCATCCCAAGTTCGACGCGGGCTATCGTGCCCACAACACCAACGTCTATCCCAAGCGGCCGGACCGCGCGTACATCGGCTACCTCGACGGCGGCGCGATCGTGCTCGACATCTCCGACATGAGCCGTCCCAAGCAGGTCATGCGCTGGGACTATCACCCGCCCATGTCGGGTTTCTGCCACACCGTGCTGCCGCTGTTCGACAAGGGCTTGCTCGTGGTCACCGACGAGGCGACCAAGCCGCACGGCGAGGACTATCCCAAGCTCGTGTGGATCGTCGACGTGCACGTGGAGAACAAGCCCATCTCGATCGCCACCTGTCCGATGCCTCCGCTGAAGCCCTTCTTCAAGCGGGGTGGCCGCTTCGGCGCCCACAACCTGCACGAGAACCGGCCGGTCCCGGGCGTGTGGGTCTCGGAAGACGTGATCGTGGGGACGTTCTTCAACGGCGGCGTCCGCGCCTTCGACGTCTCGAACCCGTTCGCCCCGGTCGAAGTGGCCCATGCGGTACCGCCGGCCCCGCGCAAGTCGCGCCTGAAGGCCATCCAGATCAACGACGTGCTGGTGGACGACCGGGGAGTCTGCTTCGCCGTCGACCGCATCATCGGCGGCCTCTACGCGTTCGAGCTGAAGGTCTGACTCGGAGGGGCCGCCGTCCGAGGCCCCTCCGAGGCTCGTCGATCGCGTGAGGCTCGCTCCTCGCTGCCGGCCCCAGGAATCGATTGCGCTGTCGGGGCCGGCGCGCGAACACGGGTTCGAATCCCGTTTGGGCCACCAAGCGACAACAGGGCACGCGTAAACGATCCCGGGGTCTGTTCAGCCGACGCCGAAGTTGAAGACGCCGAAGATCATCTCCGGGTTCCAGGGGGGCGGTGTCCCGAGCCACATCCGCGTCAAGTAGCGGTCGGCGGTGATGCCATGCGCCGCGAGGTGCTTCATCGCGGTGTCATTCGTGACGGGCAGGCCGAGACCGCGCGACGGCGCCGGCTGTAGTCGCCGGGCGAGGCCAATCAGCGCGCAGCCGGTGGCGGGGTCGTCCGCGACGATCGGTCCGCCGCCCCACGGCCAGGCGAGGTGGAAGCCAACGACCGCGCCGGCGCGTGTCGCGACCCATCCCGAGGCGGCGAGGGACTCGATGAACCCGGCGCGGTCCTCTCCCGTCGCCCGGCGATCGAGCGCTCGCACCTCGGGAAGATCGCTGCTTGTCATTCGCCTGACCTCGGCGCCGACCGGGTCGGGGATGGGCCAGGGGAAGGAGCCGTAGCGCTCACCCGCCGTGAACCCGAGGCGGTCGTACACCGGTCGGCCCGCGTCGGTCGCGAGGAGCAGCACCGTCTCGACCGATTGGCTGCGGAGCCACGCGATCGCCGCTTCGGTAAGGCGCGTGCCCAGGCCGGTTCGCCGGCGCTCGGGGCGCACGACGATGCCGTGCACCCATCCGGTGGGGGGCGTGCCCGGAAAGACCGTGGCTCCGCCACAGCCGGCAATCTGGGTGTCCACTTCCGCCACCAGAACCGTTGAATCGTCCCGCCGGCGGTAGAAGTCAATGAGTTCTCGCCGCTACTCCCAGCCGCCCGCCGCGTTGGCCGCGACCGCGCCGTCGAGGTCCGTCTCGCGGATCGTCCGGATCGTTTCGCTCATCGTCGAGACCTCCGATCGGCCGCGCGAATTCCCAGACGGGTGCCCGCCAGGCGTGAGCGTGTCCAACTTCATACTCTTGCGCGATCGCTCGGGTGCACTACGCTGTCGACGTGGTTCACCGGGTCTCGGCCGGTCTCGACCCCGACCGCGAGGATCGTTCTCACGCGGTATACTCGACGTGAAACCCATCAATCGGATGCGATGGCACCGGATCGACGACCATCTCGTCGAGCGAGCCGTGCGAGCCGCGAGCTGGGAGGAATCGATCGGGGCGGGTCGCATCAATGGGTGGATCGCCGTAGGTGAGCGGTTTCTACGGGTGACGTATCGGGAAGAGCCGGATCGACTGGTCGTGATCACGGCGGTGTTCAAGCGACTGCCGCGGGAAAGGAGCGGACGGTGAAGATCGAGTACGATCCGGAAGCCGACGCGCTCTACATTCAGGTGCGAGAGGCGGACGCCGCGGACAACATCGACATCGAGGATGGAGTCAGCGTCGATGTCGACGCGGAGAGGCACATTGTGGGCCTGGAAATCCTCGAGGCCAGCAAGCGCATGACAGCAGCGGATCTGTCGAGCATTGTCATCCACCGATTTCCACTCGAGTCGACATCCACGTAGCGGAAAGTCCAGGAACTGACCTCCTGAAGGTCTAGGCGGTCCCTGCGCTCGCGGGCAGCGGCCTCGGAGCCGCTGCCCGCGAGTCCTGCGGAGTCGGCTACGCGAGCTTGCCCAGCGTGGCTCGGCGGTGGCGGAGCGTGCGGAACGCCCCGAAGAGGATCAGCGCCACCATCGCGATCACGCCCCACTCGGAGAGCGTCGGGACACCGGAGGTGTTGAATCGATTCACCACGAAGACCTCGTTGTTCACCCTGTCGATGGCGACGTGGAGCGGGATCTGAAGCAGGGTGGACGGCCCTCTGATCGTCCGGAGTGGAGCGACGTTGCCGCTGGCCAGGCTGCTGTAGACGGTGACGGACGGAGGGATGGCGAACGCGTTCACCACGAAGATCTCGTTGGCCACGGTGTCCACGCTCACGCCGACCGGGTTGCCCAATCCCGTGGCCGCGCCGGTGATCGTCCGGAGGGGGGCGACGTTACCGCTCGCCGTCCGGCTGAAGATCACGACGGAGTTGGTCGAGGTGTCGGTCACGATGATCCAGTTGTTCACGGGATCGACGGTCAGCTGCTGGGCGAAGACCAGCGTCGTCGCCGCCCCGCCGATGCTGCGGAGCGGGGCCACGTTGCCGTTGGCCGTCCGACTGAAGACCCGGATGGTCTGGGAGGCGACGTTCAGCACGACGATTTCGTCATTCACGTTGTCGACGACCGCGGTGAAGGGGTTGGTGATCAGGGTGGCCAGGCCGCCGATCGTGCGAAGGGGGGCGACGTTTCCGGTCGCCGTTCGAGCGTAGACGGTGACGCTCGGGGCAAGGGCGTTCGATACCACGACCTCGTTGTTGATGGTGTCCACCTTGATGCCGACGGGACGATTCAGCCCCGTCCCCGGGCCGATGATGGTGCGGATGGGGGCGGTGTTACCGGCGGCCGTCCGGGTGAACACCAGGAGGGAGCTGGCGCCGTTGTTGGCCACCCACAGCTCGTTGTTGACGGTGTCCACGTCGTCGCCTTCGGGCGAGTCCAGTGTCGTGGCCGGTCCGATGAGAACGCGGGTCGGGGGAACGTCGCCGTTCGCCGTCCGGCCGTACACGTTGACGGACTGGGCCCACGCCGACGGAGCCTCGAAGGCCACCGCGAAGAGCGCTGTCAGCGCCACGACGGCAAGAGGGATTCCGCTGATCGACCGAAGTAGATACCGCCGCGAAGGTGCGGTCATGGACAGGGCCTCCCCAGGGAGCGACGAAGCGCGCGGAACGTAGCAGACAGCCCCGCGGGCTGTCAACTTCGATGGGCGAGCACGGCCTCCAGCGCGCGCGTGAAACAGGGCAGCGGCGCTCGAACCACGCCGGCGCCAATTTGGCCCGTCCCCGCCATCCTCCCGGCGATCCCCGTGTTGATCAGCGGCGTGATCCCGGTCTCGACCACCTTGCGGACGTCGATGCCGACGGGCGCGCCGCGATCGTCGAGCGCCGGGATGCGGAAGTGCGGGTGCTCGGCCAGCGTGATCTCGCCGATCTCCAGCGTCGCCGCCAGCGCCTCGGCCACGCCGCCCGCACCCACGAAGCGCGCGACCGCCGGCGACGCCGCCATGGCGCCGCCGCCGAGTCCAATCGTCTCCACGATCGCGCTGTCGCCGATGTCCGGGTTCGCGTCGTCGGGGCCGTGGCCGGGGAAGTAGAGACCGCGCGGCGTGTTCACGGGCGCCACGAACCAGCGCTCGCCGAGACCGGACACGCGAATGCCGAAGTCGGTGCCGTTGCGGGCCATCGTGATCACCAGCGTGGAACCGGGGACGAACGCGGGATCGGCGATGGCCTTGCCCGCGGCCATCGCGAGGTTGAGAAAAAACTGATCGTTGCCGCCGATGAACTCGGCCAGCCGCGCGAGCGCGTCGGTGTCGCGGGCGGTGCGGGCCAGGTGCGGCATCAGCGCGCGTCCGAGCAGCGCGGAGGCCGCGACGTTGCGCTGATGCATCTCGTCGCCCATCGAGAGGGCCCGCGCCATGAGCGGCCGCAGCTCGATGCCGCCCGAGGCCCGCAGCGCCGCGCCCAGCGCGGGGCCGGCCTCGTCGCGCAGCCACGCCAGGCGCGCGATCACGCTCTCGTCGTTGGCGCCGAAGCGCAGGACCTTGCCGAGCCCCTCGTTGATGGTCGCGTGAGCGCGGTGGCCGCGGGCCCGGTTCTCCACCACGAACACCGGCATCGAGGCCGTGATGATCCCGGTCATGGGGCCGACCGACCGCCAGTGGTGACACGGCGCCAGCGTCACCGCCGAGCGCTCGACGAGCCGACGCGCGTCGTGGTCGTCGCCGGCCCAGCCCTCGTAGCGGATCGCGCACAGCACCGCGGCCTGGAGCGGCGCGCACATTCTCTCCCACTCGATCGGCGGTCCCGCGTGCAGCACCACGTGCGTGGGGAGATCGATCGCCTCGCGAGCCGGTCGGCAATCGATCAGCGCGGGCTCGCCCTCGACGAGCCGGCCGAGGGCCTCGGCATTCGCCGCGTCGATCTCGGAGCTCCGCTCGAGCAGACGGGCGAGGAGGCTGGCCACCCGCGAGTCAGCGCCCGCGGGTGGGCGCCAGTCGAGATGAACGTGAGGGGCGCCGAGGAGCGCGAGCTCACGCGCGAAGACCTCGAGCCCGACGTTGACGACGCGCGGCGGCCCGGCGAGGGGCCCGATCACTTGGGCGGGCCGATGCCGTACGCCTTGATCTTCCGGTAGAGGTGGCTGCGCTCGATGCCCAGGCGCTCGGAGGTGCGCGTGACGTTCCAGTCGTTTGAGCGCAGCTCGGCCAGGATGTAGGCGCGCTCGAAGCCGTCGCGCGCCTCGCGCAGCGTCCGCTCCCGCGCTTCGCCGCCCTCGGCCCAGCCCTCCTTGGGCCGGAGCGGCGCGGGCAAATCCTCGGCGTCGATCACCGGGCGCGGGGCCATGATCACCAGGCGCTCGACCATGTTGCGCAGCTCGCGCACGTTGCCGGGCCAGTCGTAGCCCAGGAAGTAGGCGAGGGCCTCGCCCGTCAGCGTCTTGACCCGCTTGCCGTTCTCCGCCGAGAACGTGCGGATGAAGTGATCGACGAGCAGGGGAATGTCGTCGGTGCGGACCCGCAGCGGCGGCACCTCGATGGGAATCACGTTGAGCCGGTAGAACAGATCCTCGCGGAAGCGGCCGTCGCGGATGAGCGCCTCCAGATTTCGGTTGGACGCCGCGATCACCCGCACGTCGACCTTCACCGTGTCCTTGCCGCCGACCCGCTCGAACGATTGTTCTTCGAGCGCGCGCAGCACCTTGGCCTGCGTCTTGAAGCTCATGTCGCCGATCTCGTCGAGAAAGATCGTGCCGCCGTCGGCCAGCTCGAACCGCCCGCGCCGGCGGGCGTGCGCGCCGGTGAAGGCGCCCCGCTCGTGGCCGAACAGCTCGGACTCGATCAGCTCTTCGGGAATGGCCGCGCAGTTCACCTCCACGAAGGCGCGCTCGCGCCGCGTCGAGTTGGCGTGGACGGCCCGCGCCACCAGCTCCTTGCCGCTGCCGTTCTCGCCGTGGATGAGCACGCGGCCGTTGGTGGGGGCGGCCATGGCGATCTGGTCGCGGAGCGCGCGCATCACCGGGGTCTCGCCGATGAGCTGCGAGCGCTCGTCGAGCTTCTCGCGCAGGCTCTGGTTCTCGCTCTCGAGGCGAGCGTGCTCGAGCGCGCGGGTCACGGTCACCAGCGTCTTGTCGAGCGACAGCGGCTTCTCGATGAAGTCGTAGGCGCCCAGCCGCGTGGCCTTGATCGCGGTCTCGATGGTGGCGTGTCCGGAGATCATCACGACCGCGGTCTCGGGCCGTACGCGCTTGAGCTGGGCCAGCGTCTCGAGACCGTCGAGGCCGGGCATCCAGATGTCGAGGAACACGACGTCGGGCACCTCGTCGGCGACCGCGCCGATGGCCTCGGCGCCGCTGCCCACCGCGGTCACCCGATAGCCCTCGTCCTCCAGCACTCCGCGCAGCGCCGACTGAATCGCCGGCTCGTCGTCCACGATCAGAATATGTTCCCCCGACACTACGCTTGGACCTCCAGCGGAGCGACCGCGCGCGTCACCGGCAGGTCGAGGGTGAAGCGACTGCCGTGCGGCACCACGTCCTCGACGCGGATCGTGCCGCCGTGCTCGATCACGATCTCGGAGACGATCGGCAGCCCGAGGCCCATGCCGTTGGTCTTGGTCGAGAAGTACGGCAAGAACAGCCGTTCTCGGTCCTCCGCCTTGATGCCCGGCCCGTCGTCGGCGACCACGATCTGGACGCTGCCCGCCTCCGCGGCGTCGACGACGTCGACCTCGACATGACCGGCTCCCGCGACGGCCTCGACCGCGTTGTCGACGAGATTGAGGACCGCCCGCTTGATGTGATCGGGGTCGACCTCGAGCAGGGGCAAGGCGTCCGGATAGTGGGTGGTCAACCGCAGCGCCGGATGCGACTCGCGATAGAGCGCGGCCACCGCTTCCACGACCGGGCGCACGTCGGTGGGGCGGGGCGAGAGCGCGGGCATCCGCGCGAACCGCGTGAACTCGTCGACCAGGCGCTTGAGGCCGTCGACCTCCTGGATGATCGTCTCCGTGCACTCGATGACGAGCTGCTGGTCATGTCCGGGATCGCGCGCGAGGCGGCGGCGGAGCCGCTGGGCCGAGAGCTGGATCGGGGTCAGCGGGTTCTTGATCTCGTGGGCGATGCGCTGGGCCACCTCGCGCCACGCGGCCAGCCGCTGCGCCTTGAGCAGCTCGGTGAGATCGTCGAACACGAGCACCGCCCCCGCGTAGGCGCCGTCGGGGCCGCGCAGCGCGGTGGCCGAGGCCAGCAGCGAGACGTGTCCCGCCCCTCCGCGCACGTTCAGCTCCTGCTCGATGCTGCCGGTCCGCGCCCGCCGCACGCGCTGCACCAGCGCGACCACGTCGCGCCGATCGCCGCCGGGGAAGGTCTCCTCCAGCGAGCGTCCCGCCGTGACCGCGGGGTCGAGGCCGAACATGCGCGCCGCCGCCCGGTTCATGGTGGTCAGCCGGTTCTCGTGGTCGAAGGAGACCACGCCGGTGGCGATGGCCTCCAGCACGGTCTCGATGTACCGCCGCCGGTCTTCCAGCTCGCTGTGCTTGTCCTGCAGATCGAGATAGGCCTCCTCCAGCCGCCGCTTGGACTCGAGGAGGTCGTCGGTCATCCGGTTGAACGAGTCCACCAGGGTGCCGATCTCGTCGTCGGCGCGCGCGCGCACCTTGTAGCTCAGGTTGCCCGCCGCCACTTCGCGCGTGCCCTCGGCGAGCTGGTCGATGGGCCCGGTGATGCCGCGGGCCAGGTAGAGCCCGAACCAGGTGAAGGAGAACACGATGATCAGCGTGAGCAGCAGGAAGAGCAGGATGTAGATGCCCTTGATGGGATTCTTGAGCAGCCGGGCCTGCTTGTATTCCTTGAACGCCTGCGAGATCCCGCGGATCTTCGACTCCAGCCGCTCGGCCACGTGGGTGCCCACCACCACGACGCCGGCCAGCCGCCGCTCGCGCGCGACCGTCGACCCGGCCGGCCGGGACAGCCAGATCGGGACCACGGCCTCGATGAGATCGCCCGACGGCAGCTCGCGCACGGTCGTCACCTCGGCGCCCCCGAGTCCGCGGCGGAGCTGGCTCTCGCTCACGTCGCGGGTGGACACGTCGCCGAGGCCGGGGTCCTTGACGTGGACCAGCTCCTGGCCGTCGGGCTTGAAGACCGTGATGGTGCTGATGCCGAGCTGCTCCTGGCGCTCGACGAGGTAGGCGGCGAGCGTCTCGCGGCGGGACTCGTCGAGAAGCCGCTCCTGATCGATCGCGCGGGCGATCTGCTGGCCGTGGCGGAGCGCGGTGACTTCGAGGTTGTGATAGTAGGTCTGGGCCACGGCCAGGGCCTGGTCGAGGGGCCGCTCGACCTGGGGCTTGAACCATCCCTCGATCGACTTGTTGATGAAGTTCGAGGCGGTGATGAAGATCAGGATGGCCGGCGTGACGGCCAGGGACAGGAACGCGAACACGAGCTTGGTCTTGAACTTCGAGCCGATCACGCCCTGGCGGCGCTCGAACCACAGCTTGACCAGATTCCGGAAGAGCAGGACCAGCAGCAGCAGGAAGACGATCAGGTTGAGGTTGAAGAGCGCGAAGACCACGATGTTCGACGCGACCGGCAGCCCGGACGGGCGCATCTCCAGGCTCAGCGCGCCGGCCAGGGCGAGGATCAGCAGCGTGCCGCTGATCAGGACGAGGTTGCGCTTGCGCCGGCTCTGCTCGCTCAGGAGCGGCATGGTCTGCCGTTCCTCATTGGGTGCGCATGAGCGAGCGGTAATCGGACTGGCGAATCGCCTGCTCGGCCGTTCCCGCCATCCGTGAGAGCACGTTGTTCTCGCCGCTGAGCGCCGTCTCGGCCTGCACGCGGACGTAGATCACGCCCGCGGGATCGAGGGCCGAGGCGGGGGTGAGCTTGATCTTCCGGACCTCGGAGATCACCCGCTGGGCGTCCTGAAGCTCGCGCGTGGTGTAGACCGCGCGACCCTCCCCCTTGCCGAAGGTGATCCGGTACTCCTTGGTCACCACGTTGTAGGTCACCTGACGTTCGAGGATGTGGGTGAGCAAGAGGCGGTCACGCCAGAGCCGGTTGTACTGCCACAGCTCGACCGTGAAGCGAACGTGGGCGGGCAGCCCGCTCCCGAGCCCCTCCTGGAGCGCCGGGCCGAGCGCGCCGAGCGCCACGACCTGGACCGTGACCTCGTGATCGTTGAGGTAGACGTCCAGGTCATTGATCCGCAACTCGGCCGATGCGTGGCGAGCCGGCAGCAACAGCAGGGCGAGGGTGAGCAAGCTCAATCGCCAGGCAGACATACGCGCCGATTATACTCGGCCGGAGGCGTGCTTAGATCGTGGCGAGGTTGGGGGTAGCGAGGAGGGGGCGGTGTGGCTCCCGCGCGGACTCGGGAGCGGGGGCGCCGGCGGGGCGGCGCTCGAGGCCGAGGGCGCGCTGGATACCGAGGACGAGCTGGAAGTTGAGGTCGTGGCCGGCGTTGCGCGCGATCACGTGTCCCACGATCGGACGCCCGAGGAGAGCCAGGTCGCCGATGAGGTCGAGGATCTTGTGGCGGACGAATTCATCCCGGTAACGCAGGCCGTTGAGGACGCCGCGCGGACCGACCACGACCGCGTTTTCGAGCGAGCCGCCCCGCGCGAGCCCGTTGCGCCGGAGCTGGCCGAGATCCTTGAGGAAGCCGTACGTTCGGGCGGGAGCGAAGTCCTCGATGAACCCGCGCTCGCTAGGCACGCAGGACAGCGCCAGCGTTCCGATGGCGGGATGCTCGTGGTCGAGCGTGTAGCTGATCCGGAACACGTCCGAGGGCACGATCTGGATCCAGCGCCCGCCGCCGCCGGCGCGGATCGGATGCGGAATCACGATGGGTCGCCGCTGCGCCGAGAGCGTGGTCCGGCCGGCTCCAGTCAGCAGCGAGACGAATGGCTTGGCGCTGCCGTCGCCGGCGGGAATCTCCGCGCCGTCCACGGTGACGTCGAGGTTGTCGACGCCCAGCCCGGCCGCCGCGGCCATCAGGTGCTCGACGGTTTGA
>Ga0193725_1000117_pt1 | contig 26536 bp, 30 predicted proteins | sample H2a2metaG_FD_143058 | JGI IMG/M metagenome (GOLD analysis project Ga0193725, IMG submission 143058) | Soil microbial communities from a riparian zone of the East river system, Colorado, United States - H2a2 | ecosystem: Environmental > Terrestrial > Soil > Riparian zone | place: USA: East River... | reverse complement strand
AGGAAGTGACGTACGAGGGCTACGGCCCCGGCGGCGCCGCGATCCTCATCCAGGCGATCACCGACAACGCCAACCGTACCGTCGCCGAGATCCGCAATGTGTTCACGCGCCGCGGCGGGAATCTTGGCGCCACGAACTCGGTGGCCTGGATGTTCGACCGCAAAGGGCAGATCGAGGTGGCCGGGGACGCCGACGAGGACACGACGATGGAGGCCGCCCTCGACGCCGGCGCAGATGACATGGTGCGCGAGGGCGACGTCTTCCTGATCACGACTCCACCCAACCAACTCCACGCCGTCGACCAGGCGCTGCGGGCGAAGCAGTTGCCCGTGCGGAGCGCCGAGATCGCCCTGCTCCCCAAGAACACCGTGAAGGTCGAGGGCGGCGAGGCGAAGCAGCTGCTGCAGCTCATCGAAGGCCTCGAGGAGATGGATGACGTCTCGAAGGTGTTCTCAAACTTCGACATCGACGCCGAGGCCATGGCAGCGGTGACGGGGTGAGGTGAGGGTCCTGGGCGTCGACCCGGGCACCGCGGTCACCGGCTACGGGGTGATCGAGACGGGGAACGGCACCCCCCATCTCATCGAGTGCGGAGTCTTCAAGTTCGCCAAACGCAGCTCCCTGCCCCGCCGGCTGCACGAGCTGCACGAGGGCATCGTCGAGCTGATCGCGCGACACCGTCCCACGGCGCTCGCCCTGGCGACCGCCTTCTATCATAAGAACGTGCGCACGACGCTCGTACTCGGTCACGCCCGCGGTGTGGTGCTGCTCGCCGCTCAGGACGCCGGACTCGACATTGCCGAGTATGCCCCCGCCACCATCAAGAAGACGGTCGTCGGCGCGGGTGGGGCCGGCAAGGTACAGGTCGCCGCAATGGTGATGCGGCTGCTGCGGCTCCGTCACGCGCCGAAGCCTGCGGACGCCGCCGACGGCGTCGCGGCAGCCTTGACCTACATCATCCGCTCGTGATCGCCTACGTACGCGGCCGGCTCGCGGCCAAGTCCGCCGACCGCGTGGTGGTGGAGACCGCGGGTGGCGTGGGTTACGAGATCACCGTCCCGCTCGGCGTGATGGAGCGACTGCCCGGCGCGGGCGCGGAGGTCACGCTCGCCACCGAGCTGGTCGTGCGCGAAGACGGGTGGGCCTTGTACGGTTTTCTCGACGAATCTGAACGACGCTTTTTTCAACGCCTCACGAGTGTTTCAGGCGTGGGGCCGAAGCTCGCCGTGGCCGTGATGTCGGCGTTGGGCGTCGAGCGCGGCGCCCGCGCGGTGCGGGAGAAGAACATTGCGCTGCTGTCGTCGGTGAGCGGCATCGGGAAGAAGACCGCGGAACGGCTCGCGCTTGAGCTGGGCGACAAGGTGGACGAGTTTGTGGACGGAGGGACGCCTCCGATTCCGGGGGGGGCGGAAGCGGCGTTGAAAGCGCTCGAGCGCCTCGGCTACAGCACCGCCGAAGCCGACCGGGCCCTGCGGGAGACCCTGGCGGGCAACGGCGGACTCGAGGGAGAGACGGAGACGCTCGTGCGCCGCGCGCTGCAGGTACTGACGACCAAATGACGCCCAAGTGACGACCGAAAGGACTGCCACCATCACCGCCGAATGGATCTGCACGCGCTGCGGGTCGACGAATCGCCGCCTCGTCCACGCCACGGCGAGGCGCGCCGACGACGAGTGCCTCCAGTGTCACACGAGGCACACGATCGAGGCCGACGCGCGGCCGGTGCGGTGGCGCGCTCAGCCCAAGGGCAAATAGCGCGTGGCCCGCGCCGAGATCACAACACCCGAGGCGCTCCCCGACGAGCGACTCACCGACGCCGCGCTGCGTCCCTCCCGACTCGACGAGTTCGTCGGTCAGGCGAAAGTGAAGGAGTCGCTGCAGATCGCGATCGACGCGGCCAAGCACCGCAAGGAGCCGCTCGACCACACCCTGTTCTTCGGCCCCCCGGGACTCGGCAAGACGACTCTCGCGCTCCTCATGGCGAAGGAAATGGACGTCGACATCCGGACCACCTCCGGGCCCGTGCTCGAGCGGCCCGGCGATCTCGTGGGAATGCTCACCGGCCTGAAGAGCGGCGACATCCTGTTCATCGACGAGGTGCACCGGCTGCGTCCGGCGCTCGAGGAGTTCCTCTACCCCGCGATGGAAGAGTATCACGTCGATGTCCGCATCGCCGACGGCCCGCACGCCCAGACGATTCCGATGCAGCTCGAGCGCTTCACGCTGATCGGCGCGACGACGCGCTTCGGCCTGCTGACGCCCCCGATGCGCGCGCGCTTCGGCCTCGTGGAGCGGCTGCACTACTATCCGCCCGACGACCTCGTCCAGATCATCACCCGCTCCGCGGGGATCTTGGGCGTTCCCGCCGACGCCGCGGGCGTGGTGGAGATCGCGCGCCGCAGCCGCGGCACGCCGCGCGTCGCGAACCGCCTCTTGAAGCGCGTGCGGGACTACGCGCAGGTGCGCGCCGCCGGGAAGATCACCGCCGCCGTGGCAGTGGAGGCGCTCAAGCGGCTCGACGTCGACGAGTTCGGGCTCGACGACATGGACGCGCGGATCCTGAAGACGATCATCGAAATGTTCGAGGGCGGACCTGTCGGTGTGCAGACGATCGCCGCGGCCGTCGGTGAGGACCCCGGCACGCTCGAGGAGGTGTACGAGCCGTTCCTCATGCAGCAGGGCTTCCTCGCCCGCACGCCGCGGGGTCGCTGCGCCACCGCATCCGCGTACCGCCATTTCGGCTTCACGCCGCCCAAGAGCGCCGAGCAACCCACGATCTTCGATGCCTGACCCCGGGGCATGGCCCCGGGGTCTGCGGCCCTCCGATTTCGATTACGACCTTCCGACCGACCGCATCGCCCAAGAGCCCCTCCCGGACCGAGCCGCGAGCCGGTTACTCGTCCTCGACCGCGCCACCGGGGCGATCACGCATCGCCGGTTTGCGGACGTCGTCGACCTGATCCCTCCCGGGGACGTGTTAGTCGTCAATACGTCGAGGGTGATCGCCGCCCGCCTGCACGGAACGCGGGCATCGGGAAACGCGGCCGAACTGCTCCTCGTGCGGGACCTAGCCGATGGCACCTGGCTCGCCATGGGACATCCAGGTGGCAAGCTCAAGCCCGGACGTCGCGTGTCGTTCGGCATCGATAGCGCGGTCGAGATTGTCGAGGTGTTAGGGGGCGGTCTGCGGCGCGTCCGCTTCGTGGGGACCCTAGACGCGCCGGCGACGCTCGCGAAATACGGTGAGGTCCCACTGCCACCGTACATTCGCCGCCCACCCACTCCCGCCGATCGCGAGCGCTACCAGACGGTGTACGCGGCGCACGACGGCAGCGTGGCGGCGCCGACCGCCGGGCTGCACTTCACTGCGGATCTCCTCGATCGAGTTCGTAACAAGGGCGTCGTAGTGGCCTCCCTCGATCTTCATGTCGGGCCCGGCACGTTCAAGCCCGTCGAGGTGGACGATCTCGGCGCCCATCCGATGCACCCGGAGGCCTACGAGATTCCAGACAAGACGGTGGCGGCCGTCGACGAGACAAACGTCGTCTGGGCAGTCGGAACCACGGTGGTGAGGGCGTTGGAGTCAGCGGCGGACGCTGCGGGTCACGTTCGCGCCGGCGCGGGCGAAACGAGCCTCTTCATCTATCCACCGTATCAATTCCAGGTCGTAGACCGGTTGCTCACGAACTTCCACCTGCCCCGCTCGACGCTGTTGATGCTCGTGTGCGCGCTGGGCGGCTATGACCGGGTGATGACGGCGTATCGAGAGGCGGTGCGGGAGGGGTATCGCTTCTACAGTTACGGCGACGCGATGGCGATCATTTAGGACCAAACCGCTTCGCCACGAGATCCGCCCAGTTCATCACATGGAGCGCACCGTTGCGAACAGCCTCGCCGGCGCCTGCCAGCAGCTTCTTGTTGAGGGTCTTCTGAAACTCAAAGAGTCGAGCACGCACCGCCGGGTCGTCCTTCAGCACGCGTGCGAGGCATCTGGAACAGATGCCATCGGGAAAGGGCCACGCCGCCCCTCCCAGAGCTTCGGGAGAGGGCGAACGCATTGCCGCGTGCTCGTGACAGCGGGTGCAGAGCATGAGTAGCATTATGCCCGTGAGGGACCACGAGTTTCAGACCTAGACTGATGTTCGAGTTCAGGATCGCCGCCACCTCGGGGTCCGCTCGCACCGGCACCCTCACCCTGCCCCACGGCACGGTGGAGACCCCCGCGTTCATGCCCGTCGGCACGCAGGGCACCGTGCGCGCGCTCTCCCCCGCGGACCTCAGGGCCGTGGGGGCCGGCATCGTTCTCGCCAACACGTATCATCTGCACGTCCGCCCCGGGGAGGACGTGATCGCCCAGCTCGGCGGCCTGCACCGCTTCATGGCGTGGGACCGCCCGCTGCTCACCGACTCGGGCGGATTCCAGGTGTTCTCGCTGGCCGGGTTCCGCCGCGTGGATGACGACGGCGTCGAGTTCCAGAGCCACGTGGACGGAGGCCGCCGCATCCTCACTCCCGAGCGCGCCACCGAAATCCAGTGGACCCTCGGCGCCGACATCGCGATGGCGTTCGACCACGTCGCTCCGGGGGCGGCGGACCTTGCCGCGTCACGGGACGCCCTCGAGCGGACGCTGCGATGGCTGGACCGATGCGCGAAGCGCCACGAAGAACTGCAGCGCCCGTCCGCCCATCCGCCCATCCGCCAGACTCTCTGGCCCATTCTTCAGGGCGGCACGCATCCCGAGCTCCGGACCGAAGGCCTGCGCCGGATCCTGGACATGGGCTCCTGGACCGGCCTCGCCATCGGGGGGCTATCGGTGGGCGAAACCAAGGCCAAGATGTATGCGGTGCTCGACCTACTCGCGCCTCGGCTGCCCCCGCCCCTGCCCCGTTATCTTATGGGCGTCGGGTTTCCCGAGGACCTCGTCGCGGCCATCGAGCGGGGCGTCGATCTGTTCGACTGCGTGGCGCCGACGCGCAACGGCCGCAACGGCTCGGCGTTCACGTCGGAAGGGCCGGTCAACATCCGCAACGCGGCGTTCCGAGCGGATGCGGGCCCGCTCGACCCGACCTGCGACTGCGAGACCTGCACCACGTATTCGCGGGGATACTTGCGTCACCTGTTCGTCGCGGAGGAGCTGCTGGGACTGCGGCTCCTGTCGCTGCACAACGTTCGATACTTGATCCGGCTCGCTGAAGCGATGCGCGCGGCGATCCGGAAGGGGAATGGCGCCCTGGCCGCGTGGGCCGATGACTGGCGCCGCCGTTACAATCAACCGGGAATCGCATGACCCATCTTTCCTCGCTGTCCCTGCTGCTGTTCACTCCGTCCGGTTCGGGCGGGCCTGGGCTCAGCGCGTTCGTCATTCAGATCGCGCTGTTCATCGGGATCTTCTACTTCCTGCTCATTCGGCCGCAGCGCCGCCAGGCGGAGCAGCACAAACAGCTCCTCGCCTCGCTGCAGCGGGGCGATCAAGTCGTCACGTCGAGCGGCATCGTGGGCGAGGTGCTGCACATCAAGGACGACCAAGTCACGGTACGGAGCGGCGAGTCGAAGTTCGTGATCCTGCGGAGCGGCATCGCCAGCATCACGAACCGCGGTGCGGTGGAGGCGAAGCCGGCGTGACGGTTCGCACGCTCCACCTGTTGGGCTCACCCGTCCTGCGCCAGAAGGCGAAAACCGTCGCGCCCGTCGACGATGCCGTGCGCACGCTGGTGGACGACCTGCTCGAGACGATGCGGGCGGCGCATGGCGTGGGACTCGCGGCGAATCAGGTCGGCGTCGCGCGCCGCGTGGCGGTCGTGGACGTGGGCGACGACGATCCGCCGCCGCTCGTCCTCATCAATCCGGTGATCGTCGAGCGCGACGACGAGGTCGAGACCGCCGAGGAGGGATGCCTCTCGATCCCCGAGATCTACGGCGACGTGGAGCGCTCAGCGCGCATCGTGGTCGAGGCGTTGGACAGAGCCGGCCAATCGTACCGCGCGACGGCGACCGGCTACAAGGCTCGCGCGATTCAACACGAGATCGATCACTTGGACGGCATCCTCTTCCTCGACCATCTGAGCGCCGTGAAGCGCGGCCTGCTGCTCGCCAAGTGGAAGAAGTCGCGCAAGGGCAAGTCGGGATACCTAAAGGAGGTCACGCCGGAGCCGGCGGGCGAGCTCTGAGTGCGCGTCGCGTTCTTCGGTACTCCTGATTTCGCGGTCCCTTCGCTCCGGGCGCTGGTGGGCGAAGGGTTCGACGTCGTCGCGGTCGTCACCCAACCCGATGCTCCGCAGGGCCGTTCCCGCTCCCGCCTCGTGCCGCCGCCGGTGAAAGTCGTGGCGGAGGCCGAAGACCTGCCGGTACTGCAACCCGAGAAACCCGCTGGCGCCTTCCTCGATGAGCTGCGTGCGCTGCAGCCCGACATCGGTGTCGTCGTCGCGTATGGGCACATCCTGAAACCCGATCTCCTGGCCCTCCCGCGCCTCGGCATGGTGAACGTCCACCCGTCGCTACTCCCCGAGCTGCGGGGCGCGGCCCCCGTCGAGTGGGCGATCATCAACGGGCTCGAGCGGACGGGCGTGACGATCATGCAGCTCGATGCGGGGATGGATAGCGGCCCCATCCTCCATCAGATCCCACACGCGATCGACTCCGACGTGACCGCCGGCGACCTGTCGGAGCACCTCGCCGAGATGGGGACCCTGGCGCTCATCGAGACGCTGGCGCTGCTCGAGCAGGGCCAACTGCGCCCCGTGCCCCAGGACCATACCTTGGCCACCTACGCGCCGAAACTCACGCGCGAGCTCGCGCGGGTGGATTGGAGTAAGGATGCGGGCACGATCGCGCGCTTGGTCCGCGGTCTCGACCCGCGGCCGGGTGCGTGGGCCGAGCTCGATGGGGTCGAGGTGAAACTGTTCGGGGCGCAGTCCGTGGAGGGAGGCGGTCAGGCCGGCGAGGCAATGACGGCGGACGGCCGATTGCTGATCGCTGCGGGCCGTGGTGCGGTCGAGGTGGAGGAAGTGCAACCGGCGGGCAAAGCCCGGATGCCCGCGGGCGACTGGCTGCGAGGCGCCAAGCTGCCGCCGGGCCGCCGCTTCGTGTGAGGCCCGCGCTCCCCCGCCTCCACGCCATCACCGACGAGCGCATCGCGCGCCGCGCGGACTTGAGCGATGTCGCACGGGAGCTGGCAGCCGCCGGCGCCGCCAACCTCGCCCTCCACGCCCGCGGCCGAGCGCTCTCCGGTCTTGAGCACTATGACCTCTCTTTCCATCTTTCCAACTCTCCCTCGCCTTTGTTCGTCAACGATCGCCTCGACGTCGCTGTGGCCCTGAAGGCCGCGGGCGTGCAGCTTGGGACGGGGAGTCTCCCGGTGAGCGCCGCGCGGCGGCTACGCGCCGAGTGGTGGATCGGCAGGTCCGTGCACACCTTCGCCGAGGCCGATGGCGCCAAGGCTGAAGGGGCCGACTATCTTCTAGTAGGGCCCGTGTACCCCACCGCGACCCACCCCGATCGTCCCCCGCTCGGGCTCGACACTCTGGCCCAGATCGCGAACCTCGGGCTGCCCGTGATCGCGATCGGTGGAATCGGTCCCGCGCAGGCGCGGGAGGTGAAGGCGGCGGGGGCGTACGGCGCCGCGGCGATCCGCGCCCTATGGGACGCGGCGGACCCCGCGGACGCGGTCCGCCGCATGCTGGAGGAGCTGCCAAGGTAAATGACAGACACGATCGACGTCGTCATCAACGGCGAGCCCCGGACCATCGCGCCCGGCGTGACTCTGCTGGAGCTGCTGGCCGAGCTGGCACTCGACCCGCGCGCCGTCGTGGTCGAGCACAATCGCCAGATCGTGCGCCGGCCGGCGCTCGGCGACGTGCGGGTCGCCCCTGGCGACGCGATCGAGCTGGTGCACTTCGTGGGAGGAGGGTGAGCCCCTGACGACCTCCGTCGATCTGGTTCGCGACACACCCTTCGCCATCGGCGGGCGCACTTTCCAGTCGCGTCTAATGGTGGGCACCGGCAAGTATCCCGACAACGAAACGATGGTGCGCGCGATCGACGCGTCGGGCGCCGAGATCGTCACCGTCGCCGTGCGCCGCGTGGATCTCGACCGCTCGAAGGACACGAGTGTCCTGCACCACCTCGACTCCAAACGCTTCTTTCTCCTTGCCAATACGGCGGGGTGCTATACCGCGACCGACGCCGTGCGCTACGCCCGCCTCGGCCGCGAGGCCGGCTTCAACGACTTCGTGAAGCTCGAGGTGATCGGCGACGAGGAGACGCTGTTGCCCGATGTGCAGGGCCTGCTCGAGGCAACCAAGATCCTGGTCAAAGAAGGATTCAAAGTCCTCGCGTACACCAACGAGGACCTGGTGACCGCCTTGCGCCTCGAGGACGCCGGCTGCGCCGCCGTCATGCCGCTCGCGTCGCCCATCGGCAGCGGCCTCGGCCTGCTCAATCCCTTCAGCGTCCGGACGATCAAGCGGCGGCTACGGGTGCCCGTTGTCGTAGATGCCGGTGTCGGCACGGCGTCGGACGCCTGCGTCACGATGGAACAGGGCGTGGACGGCATCCTGATGAATACCGCCATCGCCGCGGCCCAGCACCCGATCGCGATGGCCCGCGCGATGCGCCTAGCCGTCGACGCGGGACGCGCGGCGTTCCTCGCGGGCCGGATGCCGCGGCGCGAGGTGGCGTTCCCGTCCTCGCCCACGGAAGGAATGCTGGATTAGGGATTCGACGCCGGCGCGGCGCGCGGCGCTCGAGATCCTGCGCGCGGTGCGCGCGGGCGCGCCGCTCGGCGAAGCGCGTGACGGCGTCCTGAGCGACCTCGCCGAGCGCGACCGCCGCCTCGCCTATGAGCTCTCCGCCGGGGTCCTGCGCCGCCAATCCGAGCTCGACCGCGCGCTCGATCTTTCCCACGCAGATCCCCGCATCCTCGACGTGTTGCGCCTCGGCGCCTACCAGCTGCGCTGTCTGACCCGCGTCCCGCGCCACGCCGCCGTCTCGACGAGCGTCGAGCTGGCGCGCGAGACGGCGGGCGAAGGACCGGCGCGGTTCGTGAACTACGCACTGCGAAAACTGGGTACCGGGTATCGGGTACCTGGTACCGGGTCCACTCATCCGGAGTGGTTGGTGCGGCGGTGGGAGGCCAGGTTTGGTGCGGCCGAGACGCAGCAACTCCTGACTTGGAACGACACGAAACCGTCGCTGACGTTGCAGCCGGCTCGCTGGAACCGAGACACTCTGGCCGACAAGCTCGCGGAGGCTGGCATCGGCGCGTCGGACGCTCCGTTCGAAGCCGGCCTGCGCATCAACCGGATACCCGGCACCCGGTACCCGATACCCAACAGCCTGCCGGGGTTCACCGAGGGCGCCTTCATCATCCAGGACCCAGCTCACGCCCTGGTCGCCCGCTTTGCCGCGATCCCGGCGGGGGCGGTGGTGTACGACGCGTGCGCCGCGCCCGGCGGGAAGGCCGTCGCGCTGGAGGGGATGGGGGCCAAGGTGCTGGCCGGCGACGCCCGCCGTGACCGCCTGCCCCGACTCAGGGACACCGCGCGGCGCGCGGGAGTGGCGATTCGCTGCCTGGCTGCTGATCTTGAGGCGGCGCCGTTCGGGCTCGGACGACTCGACGCCGTGCTGGTGGACGCGCCGTGCAGCGCAACCGGCACGATGGCGCGCCACCCCGACGCGCGCTGGCGGCTGACCCCCGAGCTGTTCCCCCGGGCCGCCGCCCGGCAGGCGCGACTCCTCGCCGCCGCAGCGCGGCTCGTGCGGACGGGAGGGGTCCTGATCTACGCAACTTGCTCGCTCGAACCGGAGGAGAACGGCGCGGTCGTGGACGATTTCCTGAGCCAGCACCCTGATTTCGCGCGCGCGCCCGCAGCCGGCGCGGTGCCCGCTGAGCTGGTGACCGCGGCCGGGGACTTCCAGTCGCTCCCCCAACGCCACGGCATCGACGGCGCCTACGCCGCGCGGCTGGTTCGGGAGCGGGGCGCGTGATGCGGATCCGCCGCCACCTTCCCCCGCTCGACGGCCTCGTGACGCTCGGGCCGGTCGATCGTCGGCGTGCGGTGCGGTGGCTGCTCGCCGGGATGGGAGCGCTGCTCGCGGGCTACCTCACCGCCTACCTCGTGCTGTTCCCCGCGCCGATCCTCTCGGGACACCAAGTCGTCCCGCGCGTCCTCGGCCTGACGCTCGCGGAGGCCCAAGCGCAGGTAAAGGAGGCGGAGCTCGTGGTCAACGAGGGCGGCGCCGATCCCCACCCCACTGCCGCGCAAGGCACCGTCATCTGGCAGGATCCGCCTCCGGGCGTCATCGCGCCCCACGGGCTGAAGGTGACCCTGGTGGTGAGCTCGGGCCCGCCCAAGATTCCGGTACCCGACGTGTCGGGCCTCGAGTCGTCGCTCGCGCAGCGGCTCGTCGCCGCGGCGGGACTGACGGTCAGCCAGGTCGAGTCGGTGCAGGCTGATAAGCCGCAGGGACTCGCCATGCTCACCCGGCCCCCGGCCGGCACGGCGCTCGCACCGGGCGCGGGGGTCGCGCTGGTCGTGAGCCGCGGCGCGCCGACGATCTCGGTACCCGACCTGCTCGGCATGTCGATCGCCGACGCGCGCTCGAGGCTCGAGTTGGACGGCTTGAAGCTCGGCACGCCGACGCGCCGCCGCACCGCCGACGGGACCCCCGGCACCGTCGTGGAGCAGCGACCGGCATCGGGCACGCTGGCATCGCCCGGCACCGTCGTAGACATCGTCGTCGCCCGGAGTCCATAATCAGAGCGAGTATGACGAACGTGACCAACGGCATCCGTATCGCCCCGAGCGTTCTCTCCGTCGACCTGGCGCGGCTCGCCGACCAGGTCGCGCAGGTGCTCGAGGGGGGCGCCGACTGGCTGCACGTGGACGTGATGGACGGGCGCTTCGTGCCCAACATCACGTTCGGCGCGAACATGATCGCGGCGCTCCGGAAGATGACGGACAAGCCGATCGACGTGCACTTGATGGTGGTCGAGCCCGAGCAGTACATCGAACCGTTCGCGGCAGCGGGCGCCTCGGTGTTCACCTTCCACCCCGAGGCCACGGTTCATGTCCAGCGGCAGCTCGACGCGGCCAAGCAGCGCGGCATGCTCGCGGGACTGGCGCTGAATCCAGGCACGCCGCTCACGTACGCCGAGGAAGTGGTCGACGATCTCGACTTGCTGCTCATCATGACCGTGAATCCGGGGTTCGGCGGCCAGACCTACCTCCCGGCCTCGAACGACAAGATTCAACGCGCCCGCGCACTGCTCACCGCGCACGGCGCACGGGGTTTCTTGGAAGTGGACGGCGGGATCAGCGTCCAGACGATCGCCGCGGCGCATCAGGCGGGCGCGGACACATTCGTCGCCGGCCACGCGATCTTCGCAGGCGGTGATCCGGCGCGCGACGTGCGCGAGCTGCGCCGCCGTTGTCTGGTCACCGTATGACGAACCGCCAGCAGTGGACACTCGTCGTGAGTATCCTGACGTCGATCGTGTTCGGCGTCGCACTCGCGGTGAAGCTGCGCCCGCAGCTCGATCTGCTCGAGGTGGGTGATGCGGCCCCCGGGTTCAAGGCGACGGACCTGCGCACCAGCCGGCCGGCCACGCTGGCGGACTATCGCGGCAAGGTCGTGCTCCTGAATGTCTGGGCCACGTGGTGCCCGCCCTGTCGCGTCGAGATGCCGTCGATGGAGCGGCTCCACGAGAAGCTCGTCGGGACCGATTTCCGGATCGTCGCGGTGAGCGTGGACGGCGATCTGTTCCATCCCGAGGACTCTCAGGACCCCGCCGGCATCTTGGCATTTGCGACGGGCATGGGGCTCAAGTTCGAGATCCTGCACGATCCGAGCGGCGCGATCCGGCGCGGCTACCAGACCACGGGCGTGCCGGAGAGCTTCCTGATCGATCGCGCGGGCGTCATCGTGAAGAAGGTGATCGGCGCAGCGGAATGGGACGGCCCGGTCAACGAGGCCCTAATCCGGCGGCTACTCGATGCGCGCTAACCTGATCGCCCTCTTCACGCGGAACTGGCCCATCAAGGGCGCGGCGATCTTCCTGTCGCTGATGCTGTACGTCGCTGTGCAGCTCCAGCAGCCCGTCACGACCGACTTCGAGCTCGGCCTCAACGTGCAGCTCCCGCCGGGCCGGACGCTGCAGCAGAAGTTGCCCAAGATCCGCGCGCAGATCTCCGGCAAGGGAAGCCAGGTGCTGCGGCTCCGCTCGCTGCGCGGTGACGTGACGCGGCGCATGCCGGACACGCTGTCGGCGTCCACGTGGACGATTCGCCTCGAGCCGAGCGAGATCGAGGCGCAGCTCCCCAAGGGCGCGGATGTGCGCGTGCTCGAAATTCGTCCTCGCGAGATCACCGTCGCCCTCGACAGCGTGGGCCGGAAGGACGTGCGCATCGTGCCGCTGATCACGGTCGTGCCGGAATCGGGACAGGTGCTGCACGGCGGCATCTCGATCTCCCCTACCATCGCGCGCCTGGTGGGGCCCGATAAGAACCTCGCGGCGATCGAGTCGGTCGTGACCATTCCGACCGAGATCGCGAATGTGTCCGGGGCCTTCACCCGGATGGTGCCGATCGACACGTCGCTCCTCGGCATCGTGCGGATCGCGCCGCGTCAGGTCACGGTGACCGGAGAGATGGGGGCCATCGCCGAGCGGTCGTTCGGCGGCATCCCCGTCGAGACGGGCGCCGGGGCCGTCACGAGCTTCATCATCACGCCGGCACGCGTGTCGGTCTCCGTGCGCGGTCCGGAGCAGCGGGTGCTCGGGCTCACGCGCGACAGCCTGCGCGTCGTCGCGCACATCTCGGGTGCCACCGCGGAGGGTGGAGTCGGCCGGCTCACGGTCATCGCGCCGCCCGGCATCACGGCCCGCGCCATCCCCGACTCGGTCACGCTCCGGCGCCGGAGCCGTCGTGGCTGAGGTCGTGCTCGGCATCGAGACCTCGTGCGATGAGACATCGGCGGCCGTGCTCGTACAAGGCGAGCTCGCGAGTCTCTCCATTCTGTCGCAGGACGTTCATCAGATCTTCGGCGGGGTCGTCCCCGAGCTCGCGAGCCGCGCACACCTGGCGGCCCTGCCGGCGGTCGTGGACCGCGCCCTGGCCGAGGCCGGGCTGACGCTCTCAGCCGTGGACGCGGTGGCCGTCACCGCGGGCCCCGGTCTCGTCGGCGCGCTGCTCGTCGGCGTGGTGTATGCGAAGTCGCTCGCCTATGCCACCGATCGCGCCCTCGTCGGCGTGCACCACATGGAAGGCCATCTGTTTGCCCCGGTGGTCGAGGATCCGGACCTCGCGCCGCCGTTCGTCGCCCTGCTCGTCTCGGGCGGCCACACGCTGCTCCTCGACGTACCCGCCTGGGGCCGCTATCGGCTGCTCGGACAGACGCGCGACGACGCCGCGGGCGAGGCGTTCGACAAGGTCGCGAGTCTGTTGGGCCTCGGGTATCCGGGCGGACCCGCGATCGAGCGGTTGGCGCGCGAAGGGGATCCGACGCGGTTCACCTTCCCGCGTCCGATGATCGCCGAAGGATTTGAGTTCTCGTTCTCGGGGCTCAAGACGGCGGTGCTCCACGCCGTGCGGGCCTCGGACGATCTGGAGCGTGACCGCCCGCATTTGGCGCGCGCCTTTCAAGACGCGGTGCTCGACGTGCTGGTGACGAAGCTGGCGCGCGCGGTGAAGGCAACCGGCTACCGCACTGCCCTCCTTGGGGGTGGGGTGGCGTGCAGCCGCGCCCTCTCCGCCGCGGCCGCCGAGCGACTCGCCGGCAGCGCGCGCGTCGCCGTCGCGAGTCCGCGCCTCAACACCGACAACGCGGCAATGATCGCGCGCGCCGGCTGGTACCGCCTCGGCATCGGGGAGCGCAGCGACTGGACCCTCGACGCCCGCGCCGATCTCCCTCTTCCCGGCCTCTCATGACCGTTTACCCGTTCGTTCTCCGCCTCGGCCCTCTCGAGCTCACCGGCTACGGCCTGATGATGATGGTGGCCTTCCTCATGGCGGGCTGGGCGATTCAACTCGAGCTGCGGCGGCGCCACCTCGACGAAGAGTTCGCCGCGGACATCGTGATCGCCGGGGTCGTGGGCGGGCTCATCGGGGCGAAGCTCTGGTACGTGCTGTTGACCCACGACTGGGACGCGCTGCTGCGGCGCGGCGGGTTCGTCTGGTACGGCGGTTTCCTCGGCGCGACGGCGGCCATCCTGATCAACAGCTGGCGGCGCCGCGTCCCGTGGCGCTTCACGGCCGAGATCTGCGCGGCGCCCCTCGCCCTCGGCTACGCCCTGGGACGCGTGGGGTGCTTCCTCGTCAACGACGACTACGGCCTCCCCAGCTCGCTCCCGTGGGCCATGCAGTTCCCCAAGGGCCTCCCGCCCACCACGATCGCCAACCTCACGGCGATGGGTGTCAGGTTCCCCGCGGCCGCCGACCCGTCGCAGGTCATCGCCGTTCACCCGACTCAGATCTACGAGACGGGGTTGATGTTCCTGGCGTTCTGGTGGATGTGGCGGCGCCGCGATCATCGCCACGCGACGGGTTGGATGCTGGGGTGTTACCTGGTGCTCGGAGGGTTGGAGCGGTTCTTCGTCGAGTTCCTGCGCGCCAAGGATGACCGACTGCTTGGCTCCTTCACCTACGCGCAAGCGACGAGCGTGCTGCTCGTGACGGTAGGTGCGGTGCTGCTCAAAGCGTGGTGGAAGCCTGACGCGGCGCCGGTCTCATTGCCCACACTAGAGCCACGACCGCGAGGATGAGGAGGAGTCCCTGCAAGGTCAGTGATTCCACCGTCGGATAGATTCCCAGCACGGGGATCCGCGGCACTCCCTCGACCACGGTGAGGCCCACGACACCCCCCTCCTGCAGCTCGGCGACGCCCTTCCCCGCGAACACGAACGCCATGTAGTAGAGCATGATGCCCGTCACCGTGAAGAACGGCTTCATCGCGACGCGCATCCCCAGCATATTGATGAGCACGTACACGGCGACGAGCCCCACGGCACCCGCCGCAATGCCCGCGACCACGGGCACCGTCCCACCGCTGCCACCCGAGCTGAAGAGCGCCTTGTAGAAGAGGATCGTCTCGAATCCTTCGCGATACACAGCGAGAAACGCGACGGCGCTGAGCGCGCGCCCCGATCCCGAGGAGAGCGCGCTCTGTACCTTGTTCTTCACGAACGCGGTCCACTTCGCGGCTTCGATCTTCGAGAGGAGCCAGTAGCTTACGTAGAACAGCACGGCGGCAGCGAGCAGCATCGTGAAGCCCTCGATCGCCCCCCGCTGCCCCGGCGTGACCTGGAACAGCAGCTCGACGAGCGCCCAGGTGACAAGGCTCGCCAGGACGGCGACCCACGCGCCGCGGGCGACATGGCGGCGCTGCTCTGAGGCGCCCGCTTTGGCGAGGAACGCCATCAGCGCCGCGACGATGAGAATCGCCTCGAATCCCTCGCGCACCAGCAGGAAGAACGACGAGACGAACAAGCTCATCGCCGACGGCCGGTCGACGATGACGCGCTCGGCGCGCTCGAGTCCGCCGAGCAAGCGTTGCCGAATCGCGCCCAGCTCTTGGGGCTGGCCGCGACGGACGTGGGTCCGGAGTGCGTCGAATGCCGCCTCGATCTCGCTCGCCAACCCGGCATTCCTCGCCCGCACATCGGTCTCGACCTGCTCGAACGTGAGGTAGGCGCCGAACGCGATCTGTTCCGACCGCGCGGCGAGCGCGGAGTCGATCTGCCGGCGTACCGCGGCGAAGCTGGCGGCGCTGGCGGAGCCCCCGTACTGCAGGGTGGCGACATAGGCGGCGACAGCCCACCGATCTTCTTCGGAGAGGTCCTCCGAGAACTCGGGCATCGCGGTCCCCGGCACACCGATGGCGATCTTGCGGTAGATCTCGAGCAGCGACGTGCCGCCCATCACTGCCGGGTCGGCGAGGTTCGCCGGGGGCGGGCCCTTCAGGGACCCCGCCTTGGGGCCGTCGCCGCGGCCGGCCTCGCCGTGGCAGGCGGCACACTGTTCACGGTACACGGCGGCGCCGCGTGCCAGCGACGGTGGCCGCGACGGCAACGGCTCCTCGGTTCCGATGCGCCGAATCAGCGCGTCCGCCGCGAGCGCAACCGAGTCCGGGGGCGCGAGCCGGTCGAGGAGGCCGGCGAGATAACGGAGTCCACTGTCGGCCGCGGGACGCACCGCGGCGGGCAACGCGGGCAGGTCGAACCGGGCCTGCTGGATAAAGAGCTTCGCCTCAGCCACCTCCTGAGGAAGCCGGAGCGCGTACTCCTTGGCGGCGAGCGCTGCAGCAGCGACGACCCGGCGCGCGGCACCCACAGAATCAACCGCCTGCCCGGCGAGTGGTGCTGCGAGGCAGGCGGATAAGATGAGAATCGTTCTCAAAAAACGCACGACCAATACTAGAGTGATTCTATCGGGAATTCAATCGGTGGAGAGAACCGCCACTGCGACCGCCGCTTGGTGCGTGTGTGACAGCGATAAGAGCACGCGTGTCACGCCCAGCTCACGAGCCCGGTCTGCCGCCAGACCCGTGAGCGCAACGTCGGGCCGCCCGTCCGGTGCGCGCGTGACCTCGATGTCGCGCCACCCGATGCCGCGTGCCTCGTCGCTCCCCTGCAGCGCCTTGTACACGGCCTCTTTGGCGGCGAGGCGCACGGCGACGTGCTCCGACGGATCGGGGCGCGAGCGACAGTAGTCCGCTTCGGCGGCGGTCAGCAGGCGATCGTAGACGTGCGCGCCCTTCTCCTGCAGCATCGTGCGAATGCGCGGGACCTCGACGAGGTCCACGCCGACGCCGACGGCGCTCACGGTGTCGGCCGCGCCACGAAGAGCCGGCGCCGGTAGCGTCGCCCGTCTACTTCGACCACCACGATGTACGCCCCGTTCACCACGCGCCGAGTGCCTCCCAAACATACTCGTTCGTCGGCGCCGCTACGGTGGCCTCGCGCAGGCGCTCGCCCGTGAAACTATAGATCGCGACGCGTGACGTCCCGACGCCGGCGGGCCAGGAAATCACGACCTGATCGCTGCGCACGGGATTCTCCGAGACCTGGGCGTCGCCGGGTCCGGCGAGCAGCAAGAACGCGGCGGGCGCATCGGTGGCGAACCCGACCGCGTCGATCGACCACACGAAGTCATGCTCCGAGATGAACCGGACTCGAGCCCCGCGCCAGCCCCCGGCTTGCGGCAACTCCACCCGCACCGGGTACCAGCTCGGCCCGTCTCCGGCGATCACGGACACGTCGCTCCAGGTGACCCCCGAATCGGCCGAGAACTGTATCACGCCGCGCTGCTCGGGCGTGAAGGTCGACCCTCGGTGGCGTGTCCACAGGTGCAGCCACACCGCCGTCCGGCCCCGCAGGTCCACGACGGGAGAGACGAGGGTGTCGCTGACGGTCGTGGTCCATGCGAACCCGCCGGCCAACGGTGACGGGTCGCGCGTCCACCCCGTCCACCCGGCGTCGAGCGGCTCCGCCCCAGCGAGCGACAGCAGCTCCGCCGCGACGCCGCTGCCGTCCGCCCGCAGGGCGCGTACGGTGTCCGCGCGCAGGTCCGTGCGCCAGACGGTGCGGACCGTGCCGCGCCGCAGCGAATCGGTTTGCGCACTGCGAAGCGAGGTTTGGCCGGTGCCGGTCTTCAACGTGAGCGACAGTGGCCGCGGCGCAGCCGCGTCGAGCGCCAGCCAGGCGTCGGGCCACAGCGATTCGAAGCGGGGCGGCGCCACCGCGACCCCCGAAGCGCCCACGGTTCCGCGCAGATCGCCGGCTGCGGTGATCAAGCCCAGGGCGAACGGCAGGTTGTCCCGGAACACCTGCTCGACGAGTACGCTGTCGTCCGGGAAATCGAATCCGTAGTAGAGCCCGTTCACGCAGCAGCCGCTCGTCAACTCGGTGGTGAATGCGATCGTGCCGTGCGCGCGGTACGCCCAGTCGGTGTACTCCCCGTTCGTCGTGTAGAGGTGCCACCCGGGCCCGGGATGGTAGTGCGTGAGCGTCGAACCCGGCAGGTTGTCATGCACCGCGGGTGCGACGTCGGTTCCTGCCAACGCCTGATACAACGTGAGGTCGGGCGCCAGCTCGCCCGTGCGATAGCCGTACGGGTACAGCACCAGGCCGCTGTAGGTGTGATACGACAGCGCCACGACCGGCGGGTGCGCGGCGTGGAACGCGATGATCGCCTGGGTTTCGGGCTCCGACGCGGGGCCGGCGCCTCGGTAGATCTCGGTCCCGGGACTCGGACTCGAGCCCAAGTCGTCGACGCCCCAGAACGCCGGATAGTTGCGATTCGGATCCACGCCATACGTGCCGTCGCCGTTCAGGCGGCGGTTCTTTCGCCACAGACGCTCGGTCGTGAACGTGTACTGGTACCCGTCCGGGTTCTCGACCGGGATCACCCACACGTCGCGCGACGCGAGCAGCGCGGGCGGCGCCGAGTCGGCGAGCCAGCGGATCAGCTTCATCGCGACCGCCGTGGACACCCACTCGCGCGCGTGATGAGTCGCCATGAACAGCACGTTGGGCCGCGCCGGATCGTCTCCCGCGGGACCGATCTTCACGGCGAGGATCGGCCGCCCCTCCACGGACGCACCGATCGAGTCGAGCTGAATGGCGGGATCGGCGGCCGCCCAGGCCTCGAGCGTCGCGCGGGTCCCCGTGCCCAGCTTGTCGAACGACTGGTAGACGTGGAACGTGTCGGCGGCGGGCGTGGCGGCGACGGCGCTCGTCAGCGGGCCCGCGAACCCTTGTGTTTCAGGCGACACGACGATGACGGCGTACAGCGCGCCCGCGATCTCGCGCACGCCCGCCACTTCGAATCCGAGTCGCGCCAGGGAGTCGAGTGTGGTGCGTCCCGTCCGGAGACCGATCGGCACCTGGGCCATGCGATACTGGGCCGCCGCCGGGACGAGGGGCACGGCGACAGCCGCGACCCCCAGGGTGACCGCTAGAAACCGAGGCGTTGCGCGAGCCATTGGGGGGCGGGCAGATACCCGCCGAGGACGAGGCCGAGCCAGATGAGGGCGGCGGCGAGCGGCGCCCACAGCAGGGCGACGGGCCACAGCGCGGGGCGCCAGCGGGTCAGCGTTTCGATTTCGGGGGTCCAGCGGCGGCGCTCCTCTTCGACTTCCCCCTCGAGGGCGAGCCACGCCGCCTCAAGGCGCCGGGCCGCGGCGCGCAGCGCGTCCTGCCAGGCGACGTGCGCGTCCTTATCGAGCACCGTCGCTCCCTGGACGCGCGTGGCCGCGGCATCGAGCTCATCGAGCGCCGCGACGAACGCCGCGCCGCCCGTGCCGAAGCGCGCCGCGATGGCCCGCTTCTCGCCCATCGCCAAGAGACGGGTCTTCAGGCGGCGCCGCGGCAACCGCACCTGGCGCGCCGTGCGGACAATCTCCGCCTCGAGCGCGTCGGCGACGCGCGCCGCCGCGCGACGCACTGCCTGGTCCCACGCCGCCGCCCACGCGCGGCGCCCGGTCACCTCGAGGACCTGGGCGCGGTCCTCACGCGCGGCCGCCCCGCGCCCCTCCCCGCCAATCTCGAGTATCGCGGTGGCCAGCTCCTCGCGGATGTCATCGAGCGGCACCCACGGCGGCTCACGCCGCCGCGCGACGATCACGCGACCCAGCGATGGGGCCAGCTCCGGGACGCGCAGCGGCATCGGAATGTTCATTTGGTGGCGATCCGCGCTCGGTGGCCGGTGCTGCGCTCGTAGGCGTCGGTGAAGAACCGCAGCGACTCAGAGAGGAAGCGGTCGCGCGGAATGCCGGTGACGGCGATGGCCTGCTCGATGGCCTTGGGCTCGCCCTCGACTTCCACGAGGACGTCCATCGCGGGATACCACTCGATCCGCACGGCCGCCTGTGCGTGGCGATACTCGGCAATCGTCCGGTCGATGCGCATCACGACCTCGTACCCCAGGCGCTCCATGATGGCGAGGGCGGCGCCGGGGTCCTCGAGCCGCGTCTCGTGTTCCTCGCGGTGCTTGTACCCACGCCGGACGCTGACCGGGCCCTTCCAGGCGAGCACGCCATAGGACGCGGTCCCACGATACGTCCGCAGCCGCAGAACTTCATCCCGCGCCTTCATGACTCCGGCGCGGTCGAATCGCAAGTCGTGCATTTCCCCGCGAAACACCAGCTCGGCGCCGGCGCGCACCAGCGCCGCCTCGAGCGCCGCGGGGTCGTCCACCCGCGCCTTCAGCTCCAGCTCGTCCCTCGACCCTCTCACCCGAGGAGGGCGCTCGTCACCGCCCTGGTGTCTGCGAGGTGCTCGAACACCTGCGCCGCCCCCGCGGCGCGGAGCTGGTCCACCCGGTAGAATCCTGTCGCCACCGCCACCACGCGCGCACCCATGGGGCGTCCGCACGCGATATCGTCGGGCGTGTCGCCCACGATCACAACGTCCACTCCGGCAAAGTTCTTCCCCGTCTTCCGCGCCGCGCGCTCCGCCGCGATCGCCGGCAAGTCGGCACGGCGTCCGGAATCGGAGCCGTACGCGCCGACCGCGAACCGCGCCGGATCGAGTCCGGCCGAGCGCAGTTTGAGTGTCGCGCCGCCCTCCAGGTTGCCGGTGAGCAGACCCACCAGCGCGTGCCCCGCCGCCTCGTGCGGCTCGAGGGCGGCGAGCAGCTCCCGCACTCCGGCAAAGAGCCGCGTCTGTTGCGTCGGCTGCGCCAGCTCGGCTTCGAGCAGCCCGACGTAGCGCCGGCACACCGCGGCGATGCGCTCCTCGGCCTCCGCCTCGGGATGCCCGGCCAGAGTCATCAGCTCGCGCACGATCTGCGGGTCGGTCTTCCCGTCGAAGCGATAGTTCTCGATTGGGCCGGCGGTGCCCATCTCGTCGAGGAGGGCGCGCTGGATCGCGCGGCGCCCGGCGCCGTCGGTCCAGAGGAGGGTGCCGTCGATATCGAAGAGAATCAGCCGCAACGCCGTACTCCCACCAGGTTCGCCCGCAGTTTGACCATGCGCGGTTCATCGCCGAACAGATCGTCGACACCAACCCCTCCGCGCGACAGCGCCGAGTGGACGACGCGTCCCGCGCCCGCCCACAGCGCGACGTGCGAGACGCGCCCGCGCTCCGTGAAGAACAATAGATCGCCTGCGTCATATCCGGCCCCGTCGATCGACTGCGCCACCTCGCGGCCCTGGCCGAACTGCTGATCGCTGTCCCGCAACAACTGGATCCCGCGCGTGGCGTAGACCGCCTGTGTGAGCCCCGAGCAGTCGATCCCCCACTCGGTGCGGCCGCCCCACAGGTACGGCGCGCCGGCGTACCAGCGTTGGGCCAGCTCAGGGAGGGCCAGGTGGCGCGACTCGACTCGCAGCTCGCTCTCCGGCCGCACCTCGCCGCCGGTGACGCGGCCCGTCAGGCCATCGGCGAGCTCCACCGTCCCATCCCGCCGCAACGCCAGTCGCGCGCCCAGCGGCAGGCGCCGCCGGCCTCCGTCGGTCTGCAGCTCCGCGCCCAACCCCCGCGCCGTCGCACGCTCGGTCCAGTCCCGCGCCCACTCCGCCGGTCCCGTCGCGACGTACCCGGAGTGCATCCAGCCGACGTAGGCGTCGGGCGCGCGCACGCGCAGCCACTCGCCTTGACGGTCCAACACTTCGAGTGCCTCGCCGTGCAACGCCTCGCTCACGCGCGCCGCGTCGAGCCGCGTGGCTCCGAGCAGGGGCGCGAGCGCGGCGGTGACGACCGCCGCGGCGTCCGCCTCGGGGCCCGGGAGGAGACGAATCTCCTCGGCGAGGCCGGCGTCGCTCGCGAGGCGGCGCAGGGCTTCCTGCGCGGACCGGCTGGACGTGGCGCCGGACAGTAGGGGCACGGCATCAGGTAGGGGCGCAGCATGCTGCGCCCCTACACCCGACGTTACCACGACGTCGAACACGCCCAGCCGCGCATCGGGCACCCATTTGCGCCGGATGTCGTCGATGGCGCGCTCGAGCTTATCCATCTTTATGCGCGTCGCACCGCGCGCTCGACCGCGATCGGCACCGCCAGGCCCGCGAGCGATTCGACTTGCAGCGCCGACGCCGCCGGCACCGCAGCGGTGCTCACGGCAAACACGACGTCGCCGTCGTACAGCGTCCCGTATGGGGTGATGCGGCGGGCCAAGGCATCGCTCCCGGCGTGGGCGAGTGCCTCGAGCTGCACACGATCGAGATCGGCGTTCGTCGCGATGACGGCGAGAGTCGTGTTGCGCGTCAGGCGCTCCGGGTCGCCGAAGGGCGCCCCGCCGTTCGCGAGATACCGCATGGAATCGAGGAAGCGGCCGTCCGGGCCGCGCGCGCCGGCGATGATCTCGCCGCGCGCGTCGCGCACGTCGCCCACGGCATTGAGAACGGTCAGCACACCCACGACGACGTCCCCTGCCCGCTCTGCCCACGTGCCGAGGCCCGCCGGCATCATCTTGTCGATCCCGGCGGCCTTGCCGACCGTCGCGCCGCTGCCGACGCCGGTCGCGCCTTCGGCGAAATCTTCGCCGGCCGCGTCGCACGCGCGGGAGCCGTCGTCGGGGCCGGGCCACCCGACGGGTTTCCCGGCGTTGCCCAGGTCGAAGATCACGGCCGTGGGGACGATCGGAATCGTCCCGAGCGGCCCGACCGGCAACCCGCGACCCCGCTCGCGCAGCCAGCGCATCACGCCGTCGGCGGCGCCGAGTCCGTACGCCGAGCCACCGGCCAAGCAAATCGCGTCGATGCGCTCGACGAGGTGGCGCGGACTGAGTGGGTCGATTTCGCGGGTTCCGGTGGCGCGCCCGCGCAACGCCACGGCCGCCCGCAACCCGGCGGGCGGACCGAGGATCACGGTGCAGCCCGTGCCGTGGGCCGGTACGTTCGCGTGTCCCACGGTGATTCCGGAGACCGCGGTGAGACTAGCTCGTTCGGTCATCGACGCGCGAAGATACCTCGGCTTGCTGGCGTTGTGGAGTGCACGTAACGTTCACGGCCATGACGAATCCTGCCCCCTCCCCGTCTCCCGCCGCTGAACGTACCATCGTCCTCGTGGTTGACGACGAGGAGGGCATCCGCAAAGCGCTGGAGCGCTTCCTCACGCGCCTGGGATATCAAGTCGCCGTCGCCTGGAATGCTACTGAAGCGCTGGCGCGGCTCGCGGCGGACCATCCCCAAGCGATGCTGTGCGACATCCGCATGCCGGAGACGACTGGCGTCGAGCTCCTCCCCAAAGTCCTCGCGCAAGATCCCGACCTCGCGGTCATCATGCTCACGGCGATCGACGAGCCGCGCACCGCGATCGAATGTCTGAAGCTCGGCGCGTACGACTACCTGATCAAACCGGTGGACCTCGACGAGCTGGAGTTGTCGCTGCAGCACGCGCTGCGGCAGCGGCAGCTGGAGCTGGACCGCCGCCAGCTCGAGCAATGGCTGGCCCGCGAAGTGGCGGTACGGACGCGAGAGCTCGAAGAGCGCACGGCGTCGATCGAGGAGATCGCGCTCGACGCGCTGGCCGCCGCGAAGGATTGGGCGGGCGCGGACGAAGCGGTTAAGAGGCTTGCGGCGGAGCTGGAGGCGTCCCCGCAGGAGGTGGCGGCGGAGGTCCAGCGGCGACGGAAGTAGCCGCGCAGGTCTTGCAAAGTGTGACCCCGCGAAACGTACAAATCAGACAGATGAAGGTCCCGCAGTTGGCGCACGGGTAGCCCTCGGACGCACGCTCCTCGTTGCCGCAGGAGCGGCAGACCATCCCGTCGTGCTCTTTTAGTTTCGGCTTGTCCATAAAAGCCTCAGAGGTTCAGGCTGTACAACTTAATCTTATTGATGAGCGTCGCGCGCGAAATGCCGAGCTCCAGCGCGGCGCGCGTTCGATTGCCCTCGTGATGCCGTAACGTCCGCTCGATCTGCTGCCGCTCGACGTCCGATAGGGACTGCGGCTGGTAGCGGCCCCCCCCCGCCCCCCCGCCATCCATGTCCTTGAGGGCTCCCTTCCCCTTCTGTTTCAGGTCGGCGGGCAGGTGCTCGACGCCGATCGCCGTCTGGCCGCGCGCCAGAATCATGGCGCGTTCCAGTACGTTGCGCATCTCCCGCACGTTCCCCGGCCACGGCGCGGCTACCAGCCGATCGATGGCGTCCGACGAGCACTCGGCGGGGCAGCCCGGGAGCTGGGGCTTCAGGTCTCCCAGCAAGCGGGTGAGCAGCCCGAGCCGATCCTCGCGCGAACGCTCGCGCACCGGCGGCATGGTCAACGGCATCACGTTGAGCCGGTAATACAGATCCTCACGGAACCGCCCCGCTTCGACCTCGGCCACGAGGTCGCGGTTCGTCGCCGCGACGAGCCGCACGTCCACCGTCAGCTCGCGCGTGCCGCCCAAGCGCCGGAACTTCTTGGTCTCGAGCACTTTGAGGAGCTTGGGCTGCAGCTCCGGAGCGAGCTCGCCGATTTCGTCGAGCAGGATCGTGCCGCGATCGGCCAGCTCGAACAGGCCGAGCTTCCGCTCTTTCGCGTCGGTGTAGGCGCCCTTCTCGTGTCCGAACATCTCGGAGTCGAGGAACGTGGCCGACAGGCCGCCGCAGTTCACTTCCACGAACGGCCCCTGCGCGCGCGGCGACAGGTGATGGATCACGCGCGCCACCCACCCCTTGCCGGTGCCGCTCTCGCCCTGGAGCAGCACCGTGGACCGCTCACTCGCCGCGAGCAGCTCCACCTGACGGGCCATTTCGCGCATCGCCGGCGACACACCGAGCGACGCGAGTCCCTCTCCCTCGTGGTCGCGCGAGCGGAGCAGCGCGTTCTGGTGCGACAGACGCACTTTCTCGGCGACGCGCGCCGTGGCCGCCGCGAGATGCGCCATGTCCACCGGCTTCGTCAGGAAATTCTCCGCGCCGAGCTGCATCGCGCGCACCGCCGTCTGGATGTCGCCGGCGCCCGTCAGGAGGATGACGGCCCCGTTCTCGCGGCGGAGCCGCTCGAGCACGGTGAGGCCGCTCGCGTCGGGAAGATTCAGATCGAGGATCACGACGTCGGGCCTGACACGGAGGAACGCCTCGACCCCGCCGTCGCCGGTCGCTTCGCGCACGACCTCGTAGCCGAGCCGCTCGAAGTAATCGCCGATCGCGCGGAGCACGCTCTGGTCGTCGTCCACGAGCAGCAGCGTATCAGCCATGCCGCGATCCTTTCCACCCGCCGGCCGGGTCCACGAGCACGGTGAGCGCGCCCGGCAAGATCCGCGCTTCGAAGGGCGTGTCGCCCACGACCTCGCCGTCGAGCTGTACCCGGCGCGGCGTATCCCCAACCACCTCGACGCGGATCGTCTTCCCTCGTCCCCACCACACCCGTCCCGCGCCGTTGGCCGAGCCGCGGAACAGGTCCCACACCGCCGCCACACTCTGGGCGATGCCGTCCGCGTGCAGAGCGACCACGTCCAGCCAGCCGTCGTCGGGGGAGATGTTCTTGCCCAAGCGGACGAACGGCGGAATCAGCTCGCCGCAGTTGAGCACCAGCAGCATCGCGGCGCCCACCTCGTGCGCCTCGCCGTCCACCGTGATGCGGTGGCGCGCGCTGCGGACCCCGCTCAGCTTCGCCACGGCGTGCGCCACGTAGGCCCCGAACTTCCAGCGCTGCTTGGCGGCCGCGCTCGTCTCCGCCATCAGCTCGGCGTCGAACCCGGTGCCCGACGCCACGGCGAAGTAGTGGGGACCATCGGGGCGATCGGACACGCCCAGATCGATCGCATGCGGCCGAGCCGTGAGCAGGGCGCGGGCCGCCTTCGCGGCGTTACGGGGCAGGCGCAGGTTGCCGGCCAGCAAATTGCCCGTCCCTCCGGGGACCAATCCCAGCGGAATCCCCGTTCCCACGATGGCGCTGGCGATCTGCATCGCGGTCCCATCTCCGCCGTAGGAGACGAGCACGTCGAAGTTCTGGTCTCGTGCCTCGGCGGCAAAGCGGCGCGCATCCTTTGGTCCCAGCGTCGCGAGCGCCTCCACGTCCCAGCCGCCGCCGCGCAGAGTCTCGCGGATGGCCGTGACGGCGCGCGCGTCGGTGCGGGCCGCGGCGGGATTCGTGATGAGCAAGGCGCGCGTCACGTTAGTAGCGCCGCTCCCAGAACAAGTCGAGGCCGACCTGACGCTGAGCGCTGGCGTTCTGCTGGACGACGCCGCCGGGACCGAGGATGCAGGTGCCGACCGGTTCGAAGCTCGCTTCGGTACGCCATTCGGGGCTGATGCGGTATTGGAGGCTCGCGCCCAGCGTGTTGTTCACGCTCACCTGCTGGGTCCGGCAGAACCCGGCGTTGAGCACCAGGAACGTCTTGTTGCCGATTTGCCACCCCGCGGCGAGCTGCGTCCGGGAGTAGGGGTCGGTCGGATCGCCGGGGCGGAACTCGAAGTAGTCGAGGGGCACGCCCAGGTCCGAGACGACCGTGCGCTCCACCTCTCCCGCGACCAGGCTCGCCGCCGCGCTGCGCACGAACGCCCCCTGCCCCCCCGCCAGCTCGAAGCTCGGCCTGCCGAACATGAGGTAGGAGATCAGCTCGCTCTGCGACAACTGCTCGCGCTCCGCCTCGAGCGTGAGACGCGGAGCGCGAGC
>Ga0193725_1000116_pt1 | contig 26566 bp, 24 predicted proteins | sample H2a2metaG_FD_143058 | JGI IMG/M metagenome (GOLD analysis project Ga0193725, IMG submission 143058) | Soil microbial communities from a riparian zone of the East river system, Colorado, United States - H2a2 | ecosystem: Environmental > Terrestrial > Soil > Riparian zone | place: USA: East River... | reverse complement strand
CGATCGTGGTGGTGGCCAGCCTGCAGTTCTCCCAGTTCGTGGTGGCCGAGGCCGCCATCAGCTTCCTGGGCTTCGGCGTGCAACCGCCGACTCCCGCGTGGGGCAGCATGCTCGCCGAGAGCCGCGACTTCCTCTATGTGGCCTGGTGGCTCGCCGCGTTCCCGGGCGCCGCGCTGGCCCTGACCGCGCTCGGCGTGAACCTGCTCGGCGATTGGCTCCGCGACACCCTCGATCCCAAGCTCTCCGTATAAGGAGATCGCGATGCGAACCCTGATGCTGCTCGTCTCCGTCCTCGTGGTGGCCGTCCCGGCGCTCGCGCAGGACCGGATCGGGCGCAAGGAGATCGTGGTGGGGATCGCGGCGGAGCCGCGGACGATGCTGGCGGTGACGATCGTGGACTGGACGACCAACACCCAGCTCGAGCACATGTACGACCGCCTGCTCGATCGCGACGCCAAGACCCTCAAGCCCAAGCCGATGCTGGCCACGAGCTGGAAGATCGTCAACGACACGACCTGGGAATTCACGCTCCGTCAGGGCGTGAAGTTCCACAACGGCGAGCCGTTCAACGCCCAGTCGGTGAAGGCCACGCTCGACTACATCCTGAATCCCGCGAGCAAGTCGCACTACCAGGCGTACTGGAAGGCGGTCAAGGAAGTCCAGATCGTCAACGACTACACCGTGCGCTTCGTGACCGACAAGCCGTGGCCGGCCCTGATCGATCGCATCTCGCTGACCGATTTCCTCGTGCTGCCCGCCAAGGCGCTGAAGGAGGGTGGACCCGAGAAGCTCGCGCAGCATCCGATCGGCACCGGTCCCTTCCGCTTCGTCGAGTGGAAGCGCGACGAGCGTCTGGTGATGGAGCGCAATCCCGACTATTGGGCGGGACCGGCCGACGTGAGCCGCGTGACGTTCCGCTTCATCCCCGAGTTCAGCGCGCGGCTGGCCGCGATGCTCTCGGGCGAGATCGACATCATGAAGGACGTGCCGCCCCACGTGGTCGAGGCGGTGGACAAGAGCGGACGCGCGAAGGTGCGCTCGGCGGTGTCCTCGCGCATCAACTATCTCGCGCTGGTGACCCTCAAGCCCGGACCCATGCAGGACGTGCGGGTGCGCCGGGCCATGAGCCACGCCGTCGACGTGGACGAGCTGATCGCCAAGGTGCTCCAGGGCCGGGCGACCAAGATCTGCGGACCGCTGTCGCCGGCCAACGTCGACTACGCGCCGGTCGAGTGCTACAAGCACGATCCCGCCCGCGCCCAGGCGCTGTTCAAGGAAGCGGGCGTCGATCCCGCGAAGCTCCAGCTCACGCTCGACACGCCGTCGGGGCGCTATCCACTCGACAAGGACGTGTCGCTGGCCATCGCCGCCCAGCTCCAGCGTCTCGGCATCAAGACCAGCGTGGTCGTCAACGAGTGGGGGACGCACCTCGACAAGGTGAAGAACCGGACGACCGGCGAGCTGTTCTATCTCGGCTGGGGTCCCGCGATCTTCGGCCAGACCGTGATGGAGCCGCTGTTCAAGGCCGACCAGACCTACGCGTCCTACGGCAACAACAAGGTCGTGGACGACAAGGTCGCGCGGGCCATCACCATCGTCGACGCGCGCGCTCGCGCCGTCGCCTACGCCGAGCTGCAGAAGCTGATCCACGACGAGGCGCCGTGGGTGTTCCTCTGGCAGCAGCACGATCTGTATGGCGTGGCCAACCACGTCGAGTGGACACCGCGCGCCGACGAGAAGGTGTGGATGTACGAGGCCAAGGTGACCCCTCGATGAGCCTGACGGTTTTCACGAATGCGTTCCTGATCGACTGCACGGGCGCCGATCCGATCGAGGGCGCGGCCGTCGTCGTGGAAGACGATCGCATCCAGGACGTGATCGCGAGCGGCAAGGTGGGGCCGCTGCCGGGGCCGGTCACCACGCTCGACTGCAAGGGCGCCACGCTGATGCCCGGGCTCACCGACGCCCACGTCCACATCTGCGCGGTGACCGAGAACATCACCGACCAGCATCGGTACTATCCGCCGAGCTACATCGCGGCCCGGGCCATGCGGCGGGCGGAAGAGTGCCTGATGCAGGGCTTCACCACCGTGCGGGACGCCGGTGGCGCCGACTATGGGTTTCGGCTGGCGCTCGAGGAAGGACACTTCCCCGGGCCGCGGCTGCTGGTCTCCGGCCACTACATCTCGCAGACGGGCGGTCACGGCGACAAGCGCCGGCGCGCGGAGTGGACCGATCCCATCGACTGCTGCGTGGGCATGGTCGGCTCCATCGCCGACGGCGAGGACGAAGTCCGCAAGGCCGGGCGCGAGCAGCTTCGTCGCGACGTCGACCAGATCAAGATCATGGCCTCGGGCGGCGCCATGTCGCCCTCCGACGAGCTGGACACGACCCAGTTCACGGTGGCCGAGATGCGGGCGGCGGTGGAGGAAGCGCGCGCTGTCGGGAAATACGTTCTCTCGCACGCGTACTCGGACACCGCGGTGCGCAACGCGATCGAGGCCGGCGTACGCTCGATCGAGCACGGCAACCTGATTCGCGAGCCGGCGGCCCAGGCCATCAAGAAGGCCGACGCCTTCCTGGTGCCGACCATGATCACGTACGAGATGATCTACCGCGAGGGCAAGCGCTACGGCATCGGCGATCACCAGATCCAGAAGATCGACCTCGCCCGGCAGCAGAGCGTGCAGGGGCTGACCTACGCCTATCGTGCCGGCTGCAAGATCGGCTCGGGCTCGGACCTGCTCGGCGACATGATGAGCCAGCGCGCGGTGGAGCTCGAGCTGAAGTCGCAGGTGATGACCCCGATGGAGACCTTGCTGTCGGCCACGAAGGTCAACGCCGAGCTGTTCCGCATGAGCGACCGGATCGGCACCGTGGAGCCAAAGAAGTACGCCGACCTGATCGTGGTCGCCGGCAACCCGCTGCGCAACCTGCGCGTCTTCCAGAACCCCGACAACTTCCGCCTGATCATGAAGGGCGGACGCGTACACAAGCAGACCATCTGACGGGAGGTTTCAGGGCGATGTCGACCACGCACGAGCAATCGATCCTCGACCAGTTCACGCGCCAGGCCATTCCGTTCAGCACCTCGCCGTCCATCAAGGACGAGATCGCGCTGAACCTCCTGATCCAGGCATCGGGCGCGGGGCCTGATGACACCGTGCTCGACGTGGCCTGCGGCGGCGGCATCGTGGTGTGCGGCTTCGCGCGGGTCGTCAAGCACGCCACCGGCATCGACATCACCCCGGCCATGCTCGACGGGGCACGCAAGCTCCAGGCGGAGAAGGGCTTGACCAACGTGACGTGGAAGCACGGCGACGTGCTGCCGCTGCCGTTCCCGGACGCGAGCTTCTCGATCGTGACCTCGCGCTTTGCCTTCCATCACTTCCTCGATCCGCTGGCCGTGATGGGTGAGATGAAGCGCGTGTGTCGGTCGGGCGGCAAGGTGATCGTGGCCGACAGCGCCCCCGCGGCCGACAAGGCCGACGCGTTCAACGCGATGGAGAAGCTGCGCGATCCTTCGCACGTGCGCGCGCTTCCGCTGGCCGAGCTGCGGAGCCTGTACACCCGGCAAGGCTTGCCCGAGCCGCGCCACTCGCCGTATCGGCTGGAGAGCGACCTCGAGAGCTTGCTCGCGCGCTCGTTCCCCAACCCGGGCGACGCCGACAAGATCCGCGAGCAGTTCCGCCGGTCCGCGGAGGACGACTTCCTCGGCATCAACGCCCGGCGGGAGGGCGACCTCATCGTCTACGGCTACCCCGTGGCCATCCTCGTGGCGGACCGGTGATGCGCACACGAGCATCTCGAGGGGCGCCACGGCTTTGCCGGGGCGTCCCGAGCCGCCCGTGGGGGGTTTGGGGGGCGCCCGGAGCCCCCCATGTTGGTTAGATGCGCATCGTCGACCTGAGCTTCCCCATCCGCCCGCACTTCCGCTGGAAGGTCGAGCTCCAGCAGCGCGCGTCGACCAAGCGCGGCGACAACTTCACCAGCTCCGACACGCTGCTGGGCTGCCACGCCTACACCCACGTGGACGCACCCTGCCACTTCCTGCCCGACGGCCGTCACATCGCGGAGATGCCGATCGACCAGTGGATGGGCGACGCGGCGGTCGTCGATCTCACGCACCTGGGCGAGAACGCGCCGGTGACCGCGGCCGATCTCGAGAAGCGCGCGGGGCACGTCCGCGCCGGCGACATCGTGCTGCTCAGAACCGATTGGCCGCGCCGCGTGGACGTCGCGTCGGAGGACTTCTGGCGGATCGCCCCGTACACGGAGCGCTCGGCCTGCGAGTGGCTGATCGCGCGACAGGCGAAAGTCGTCGGCTACGACTATCCGCCCGATTACACCGTGCGCACCGGCATCTTCTCGAAAGGCACGAAGGTCCCGCGCGAGGACTGCACCACGCACTTCTGGTTGTTCCCGGCCGGCATCACGGTCGTCGAGTACTTGACGAACCTGCACGAGATCGGCGCCGAGCGCTGCCGCTTCCTGGCGCTGCCCCTCAAGCTGGAGGGCGCCGACGGCTGCCCGGTCCGCGCGATCGCGATACTAGACTGAGCGTCCGCCGACAGCAGCGCCTGCGCTCGAGCTCCGGCGCGCGCGGCGTCGCGTTTTCGCTCTTGCTGAACGGCATCTTCCAGATTAGTCTAACGGCACGATGGGTTTGAGATCCGGCCTTCGTCTCCTCACCTCATCAGCGGGCAGATTCTCCTCGCTTCCTTGTCCTTCGTGAAAGACTCCTCGAAGACGCCGCCGAGCGACCTGCGTGATCGCCCAGCGATGAACGCCAGCAAGATTCTGCCGGCAAGCAAATCTGCGAGGAAGCACGCCCAGAGCTTATGCCATGCGATGACCCGGCCGGCCCGGCTGGGCAGGGTTGCGGGGCGTTTCTTTCGGGAGTTGCAGCGCGCTCTGCCCGAGGCCGTCAAGAGTAGCTCCTACCGGTCGGCGGTCGGCGGGACCTTGGAGAAACGCCGCTATCGCGACTTCCGACCTGGGCTCGAAAAAGCCGCCGAGCTTGCCTGGCGGGAGTTCGGCAGCGCCAATGTCCGAGCGTATCTCGCCGATCAGCAGCGCCTGGCGACCACCGCGCTCAAAGCGGACCGCTGGAATAGAACCAGTCGCGCCAGGCTCAGCGAGGTGCTTGGCCTCACCATCCGAGATGGGGAACAGGAGCTCAATCTCCCCGACATCGTGGACGCGTTGACGGTCTGCCACGGTGTCCCGATCCTGGCGGAATCGATTCGGGCGCGCTATGCCCGTCCGGAGAACCCCGAGCACCTCGGCGCCGAGTGGCAGGCGGCGCTTCCGGAGATCCTCGAGAAGAGCTTTCTCGGGTCTCCGATCGGCGATCGCACCGGTTGGAAGAACGGCACCGTGAGCTATACGCGGCTGGTCAGCGAGCTCACGAGAGACATGAGCGCCTGGCCCGAAGCCCCGTCCGCCCCGCGGGTCGCGTCGCGCATCGGTCGGGTCAACGATCTCCTCAGACACGCCTGGACCCGACCCAGGGAAGCCATGGAGGACCTCTCGGCGTGCCTGAAGGACGCCTCCCGACGACTGCCGATCGAGGTCAGCGCCGCGCTCATCTATGCGATGGCCGTCGCGAATATTGCCCGGGAAGTGAGCGATTCGCCGGAGATGGGGGCGGTTGCCGTGGCCGCCTGGGGACTCAGTCAGGCCGCCGTCGGGTGGTTGGGCGCGGACGCCTTCTCCAAGGCGGGGCACGTCATGCTCGACTTCTGGCCCGGAGGGCACGGCGGGCGCGAGTTCCTCATGCACCATCTCTATCCGCGCTTCGCCTTTTTCCACTCCACGGTGCAATGTTTGGCGGCCAACTCCAATCAGGCGCTCGCCATCGCCGCAATGGTGACGCTGGTGGGCTGTTTCTCCGCGACTGGGTTGACGGCCGGGGCGGTGGCCGCCATCGGCGTCTTGCACATCCTCCATTCGCATTCTCACGGCGGGCACAGAAATCGGAGCGATCATGTGTCGCTGCCCTTCGAGATCATGCAACGCCTCTGCCTCTTCTTGCGCCCCACGTGGCACGCGCGCCATCACCCGAAGGACATTGCGGGTCACCGCGATCACGCCGTTCTCAACGGTTGGACCGACTGGCTTTTGCGCCCCCTCAAGTTCGATCCCGCGCTGCTTGGTGGGCTGCGGCGGATCTCCGACTGGGCCCGATCCGTCGATGCGCCACAGGCGCCCTTCCCACGCCGGTTGATCGAGTCCTTGCGCCGGCTCAGGCCGGATGTCTTGGACAACAAGGCGCTGTGGCACATCCGCGAGATCATGTGTGAGAGCGGTTGGGGCGACGTCGCGCAGGCCAAGTTCGTGTACGACGTCCTGATGCAGACCGCCGCGTCGCTGGGGATCGAGCCCGGGGCGGTTCAGCGAGAATTGCAGGCGCTGAGCAAGAACATCGAGCGAGGTGAGCTCGAGGAGCTTCCGCCGATCCTCCGACACCTCGGGGTCGTGCTCATCGAGCCATCGCTTGGCCGGCGTCCTCTGCCCCTTTTCCCGCACACGGCCGGCGCCGGCGCAGTGTGACCAGTGTCGAGGATTCCGGCGAAGCGTAGGTGATCGACCGGCGGTGATACATTGCCGCACGTCGAGAACCTGGCCGGTCAACCCATCCCCGGGACGAATCCGCTCGTGAACTATCCCGGTCGCGTCCCTCAACACGCTGATCATCCCCTATCAAACCGGGGCAGGACTGCGGGCGCAGAGTAACGGCCTGCTGGCGTCGGTGCGCGTGACGTCGGACCAACCGATCGTGGTCGGTTCGAATCTCTTCAGTGGGCCGCCCCAGGCGGCGGCCGCGCAATCCGTGGAGAAGGGCAAGGCCGCCTACGTGAAGCACGGCTGCTGGCAATGCCACGGCTTCGCGGCGCAGGGTGGAGTCGCCGGCCCCAAGCTCGCGCCGGACCCGATGCCGCTGGTGGCGCTGACGGCCTTCGTACGCCACACGCACGGGGCGATGCCGGCGTACCAGGAAGCGATCCTGTCGAGCGAGGACCTCACCGACATCCACGCGTGGCTGCAGTCCTTGCCGAAGCCGCAGGACTACAGGAGCATCCCGCTGCTCAACCCGTCGGCGCTCGCTGTTTCCTGATCTCGGGATCCGCGCCCTTCGAGCGGGCCCCGCGGCCGTCGCGCGCGTGACGATCCCGCTGGTACACTCGGGCTCTCATGGAAGTCGCAACGTCCTCCCTCGAGCTACGGCTGGCCCCGATGGCCGGCGTCACCAATGCGCCGTTCCGCCTGGTCGCGCGCGAATGCGGCGCCGGCCTGCTCACCAGCGAGGAAATCGACGCGCGGGCGCTGGTCGCCGACAACGCCCACACGCGGGAGATCGCCCACTACCTTCCCGAAGAGCACCCGCTGGCCATGCAGCTCCTCGGCGCCGATCCCGACGTGCTGGCCGAAGCGGCGCGACGCCTGGAAGCCGCGGGCGCCGACGCCATCGATCTGAACATGGGCTGCCCGGTCGCCAAGATCGTGGCCAAGGGCCAGGGCGCCGCGCTCATGCGCGATCCGTGGCGCGCCGCCGTGATCTTCCGCGCCATGCGCAAGGCGATCACCGTCCCGCTGACCATCAAGATCCGGGGCGGCTGGGACGATCACACCCTGAACGCCATCGCGATCGCCCGCCTCGCCGAGGACGAAGGCGTGAACGCGATCACCGTTCACCCGCGGACGCGCTCGCAGCAGTTCAGCGGCCGCGCGCCGTGGGACATCCTCGCGGAAGTCGTCGACGCCGTCGGCATCCCCATCACGGGCAACGGCGACGTGCGCAGCCGGGACGACGCCCTCGCGATGCAGCGCGCCACCGGCTGCGCTGCCGTCATGATCGGCCGCGGCGCGCTCGGAGCGCCCTGGGTGTTTTGCGCGACGCCGACGACAGATGACGGTCACGCGCACATCATCCGCCGCCACTGCACGCTGATCCGGGAGCATCTCACCGAGCGCGCCGCCCTCCTCCAGCTCAAGAAGCACCTGTCCTGGTATTCGAGCGGTCGCCCCTTCGGCGCCCGCCTCCGCCCGGCACTGTTCGCCGCATCCAGCGCCGAAGCTGTCCAGGCGCTCTTCTGGCATCACTGGCGTCAGATCGGCGGATGCCCCGCCAAAAGTATTGATGATCGGCGCTGACGCAAACGAACGCCCGTCAAGATCTTGAAACTATTTTGGACCCGACGGGATGACTCCGTCGATGGGGTTGCCCATCAAACGGCTGGGCGGGAAGAGCCTCGCCGATCTCCTTGCCGCCGGTGCAGAGGGTATTCCGAAGTTGTCCATTCCTGACGCATAGACCCTGAGATCAGGGGCGCCTGACTAAGGCGTTTGGCAAGTCAAAGCGCGATGCCTTCTTCCAGCGCGACGCGGACGATCCCGAATTCTTCGCGCTTTTCCTCGAACTCTTCCGGTGTGTAGCACAGGAGCTCGAGGCCGGGCGGATAGTCGAGCGCTTCCAACACGGCGACCGGGCGCTTGAGGAAAGGCATCGTCGCGAAGAGCGGCGAGACTAGGATCAGGTCGAGGTCACTCGTCGTGAGCGCGTCGCCCCGGGCGCGCGAGCCGAAGGCGATGGCCTGGAGCGGGGCCAGGCGTTCGCGTAGCGCCGGGAGATGGCGGCGAACGAATTCGGCTAGCTTGGGATCCTGGATCTGAGCCACGTGATCACCGTCTCGGCGTTTTCGACCTTGGTGCGTGCCGTGAGATCGTCGTAGAGCTCGTAGGGTACCGCATTCGCGGTGTCCGGATACCGGCTCACCGTGTAGTCCGGCGTCAGATCTGCGAGATGGCGCCGTAGCTCGGGAGGTATACTTTCGACGGCTTGCTGAGCGAGAAACGCGGCACCTCGAAGGCCTCGATGGCGAGGTTCTTCCGCGCATTCTGCAGGTCGCGGTCAGCCTGCTTGAGGAGCCGTTCGATCTCTCGTCGCATCGCGACCATTGTAGAGTCTCAGGTGCGTTCGATGTGAATGCCTCTGCCAGCCAGTCGGGGCGTGAGATTGGTCGGTCGTTGCCTACACGCTCTGCCGATGACGGGCCGCTACATCGCGCCGCCGCCTCGGATGCAGCCTCCGGCGGCCGCGACCCAGACACCACCGCCGCGCGGCTGCTCACAGAGGGCCTGCTCACTCGTGGTCGCCGAAACCGGCCCTGCCATCTCGATGCCTGAGCATCCGGCCAATAGGGAGGCGGTCAGCAGCAGCGTCGCCGTCAGTGCTTTCATGACTTGGACCCCCGATCGAACGATCAGTACTTCGCGGGCACCGGGACGTCGCCGCAGGGGCCGCATCCCCACTGGGCGTGGGTGATCCCGCCGTCCGAGCTTCGAAGGATGAACCACTCGCCGGTGGCCGTGCGATAGACCGCGATGTCCGCCTTGCCGTCGTCGTCGTAGTCGCGGGGCACCGGCACGTCGCCGGAGGGCGCGCCCCACGCCAGGTGCGTGATCCCGCCGTCGGAGGAGCGGAGGATGAACCACTCGCCCGTGCTCTGACGGAAGACGGCGATGTCGTCGATGCCGTCGCCGTCGTAGTCGCGGGGTACCGGCACGTCCCCGCACGCCGGGCAGCCCCAGGCCACCACGCGGGTGGTGTCGTCCGGGTTGCGGATGAACCACTCGCCCGTGGTGCTGCGGTACACGGCGATACCGGCGTAGGGCAAGCTCACGCTCATGCTCACGAGGCGGTCGAGGTGGGGCTGGGCGAACCACATCCGGCCATCGGGGCCCGCGGTGATCACGCCACTCTCGTCGCCTACCTGAATGCCTGGCCCCGGCTCGAAGCGCCCGAGGACCTGCCCGGTGAGAGCGACGCGGAAGATGGCCTCGAGGTAGAAGAAGGACGTGCGCGGAGGGTTCCTGCGGAATGCTTTGACCCAGAGGTTACCGTCGGGCCCGACCGCGATGGTCGACGTCCCGGTCAGGTCGGTCGAGAGGACGAAGAACGAGGTGGCCCCGTTCGGCGCCATCCGCCCGATCCTGGCCGTGGTGCGATCGGTGAACCAGACGTTTCCGTCGGGACCCGTGACGATGTCGGCCGGGGAGCCGCTGGGCAACGGGACCTCCGCGATGGCCCCGGTGGTGGTGATGGCGCCGACGCGGCCGGCGAACTCGGTGAACCACAGCCGTCCGTCCGGGCCGTTGGTGATGCCGGAGGGACTGCTGCCGGCCGTGGGCAAGGGGAACTCGGTGATGACGCCGGCGGGAGTGATGCGGCCGATGCGGTTGCCGTCACCCTCGGTGAACCACAGGTTGCCGTCGGGGCCGCGCGTGATGCCGAGGGGACCGCTGTTCGCCGAGGGCAGCGGGAACTCGGTGATGACGCCGGCGGGAGTGATGCGGCCGATGCGGTTGCCGTCACGCTCGGTGAACCACAGGTTCCCGTCGGGGCCGCTGGTGATGTTGACCGGAACGCTGCTGGCCGCGGGCAAGGCAAACTCGGTGAGCACCCCGGCCGGGGTAAGACGGCCGATGCGGTTGCCGAACATCTCGGTGAACCACACGTTTCCGTCGGGGCCGGCCGTGACGCCGTGCGGGAAACGCTCGAGTCCGGGCGGCGGGGTCACCGAGAAGAGCGAGAACAGCGGCTGAGGGCCAGGCGCCGTGAACCGCGCGGGCACCGGCACGTCCAAACAGCTGACGCACCCGAACAGGATCTGGGCGAAGTCCGTGTGTCCCGTACTCTGAGTCTTCCGGAACTGCCAGAATCCGGTCGCCCCGTCGTAGGCCCCGAACTCGGCGAAGCCGTCGCCGTCGTAGTCGAAGGGGGCCGGGAAACACGTCGTGCACGAGAAGCTGCCCGAGCCGGTCGTCATGGGCGCGAAGCTGACGCCGCCGGGAAACAGGGCGCCGACGGCGACGTCGTCCCTGCCGTTGCCGTTGTAGTCCAGAGGGATGGGGAAGTTCGTGCCGCAACCTGCACAGCCCCAGTTCACGATCCGGGGACCGTTGAGGGGATCGAAGATGAGCCACTCGCCGGTGGGCACCCGGTACACCGCAAGGTCGGCCGGGGCCGCGACCGACGGGGCCGGGCTCGCGATGACGGCCACGAGCGTGAGTACCACGATGGCGAAGATTCCGAGCGACGATGGTGAGTTCATCATGTCCTCCTCCGGGGCCAAGCCGCCGACGATGCAGACCAGGCCACTATAACTCCGGCCGGACGGTTTGCGATGAAGCCCCCCGGACGGCTCACACCGGGCTTGAGGTGAGGGCCGTCCTGATTTAGACAGGAGTGAGTGTCGAGGAGGGCACGGATGGACTGGCAGCGACAGGCTGACGCGTTCGACGAGACGTTCGAGGCTTCGGGGGACGTGCGCCCGCACTACCGGACCGCGCTGTCGATCCTCCAGGGGTTCAGCGCCGACGAGATCGAGCGGCGGGAGCGGTTGCAGAAGCTGTCGCTCTTGAACCAGGGGATCACGTTCACGGTGTACGGCGAGAAGGAAGGGATCGAGCGGATCTTCCCGTTCGACTTCGTGCCGCGGATCATCCCGGCCGCGGAGTGGCGGCGGATCGAGGCCGGGCTCGTGCAGCGCATCACCACGCTCGGGCTGTTCCTGCTGGACGTGTACGGCGAGCAGAAGTGTCTCAAGGACGGCGTGCTGCCCGCCGAGCTCGTGTACTCTCGCAAGGAGTACAAGCGCGAGCTGCTGGGCGTGATCCCGCCCCGCAAGATCTTCACCCACATCGTGGGCACCGACATCATCCGCGACGACGCCGGCCAGTACCTCGTGCTCGAGGACAACTGCCGCTGCCCCAGCGGGGTCTCCTACGTGCTGGAGAATCGCAACCTGCTCCAGCGCGTGTTCCCCGAGCTGTTCGCGGCCCACGCCGTGCAGCCGGTGAAGGACTATCCAGACCTCTTACTGCAAACGCTCGCCCACGTGGCGTCGCGCATGAGCCAGAAGCCGGTGATCGTCATCCTCACGCCGGGACTCTACAACTCGGCCTACTTCGAGCACTCGTTCCTGGCCCGCGAGCTGGGGGTGTTCCTGGTGGAAGGTCGCGACCTCATCGTCGAGGACAACCACGTGTTCATGCGGACGACCCAGGGCAAGCAGCAGGTCGACGTGATCTACCGCCGCGTCGACGACGAGTACCTCGATCCGCTCTGCTTTCGCCGCGACAGCATGCTCGGCGTGCCCGGGCTCATCAACGCCTACCGCGAGGGCAACGTGGCGCTGGCCAACGCGCCGGGGGCGGGGGTCGCCGACGACAAGTCGATCTACGCGTTCATGCCCGAGCTCACCCGCTACTATCTCGGCGAGGAGGCGCTGCTGCCCCAGGTCCCGACCTATCTCGGCTTCCGCAAGACGGATCTCGCGTACATCCTCGATCATCTCGACACGCTGGTGGTGAAGACCACCGGCGATTCCGGTGGCTACGGGATGCTGATGGGGCCGTTCGCGTCGAAGAGCGAGATCGAGGCGTTCCGTGAACGCGTCCGCGCCGACCCCGCCAACTACATCGCCCAGCCGCTCGTGCAGCTCTCGGCGCACGCGACCTACACGGACGGACAGTTCGAGCCGCGCCGGATCGATCTTCGCCCGTTCATCCTCTACGGCGACAAGATTCGCGTGCTGCCCGGCGGCCTCACGCGGGTGGCCCTCCGGCGGGGCTCGTTCGTGGTGAACTCGTCGCAAGGCGGCGGCAGCAAGGACACCTGGGTGCTCGCCCCGCGGGACTCCTGATGCTTTCTCGAGTGGCCAACGCGCTGTACTGGATGGGGCGCTACCTGGAGCGCGCGGAGAACCTCACGCGCTGCTTGCTGGTGACCGAGGAGCTGGTCACCGAGATCCGTGCGTTCAACGACAAGCTCGCTCAGGCCGAGTGGAACGACTTGCGCGTTGTCTTTCCCAGCGAGGTCGAGGGCGAAACCGACCTCGATCATCTGCGCGGGTTCCTGGTGGCGCCCAGAAATCCGTACTCGGTCCTGTTCTCGCTCGGCCGCGCCCGCGACAACGCGCGGGCGATCCGCGAGGCGCTGAGCCTCGAGACCTTCGTGACCCTCAACGAGACCTATCGCACGCTGGAAGCGCGCGCCGCGGCCGGGCTCGCCGATCAGGCCGACGTCCGCGACGCGCTGTCCGCGACCCACACGGGCCTGTTGAGCATCGTGGGCGCGGTCGAGCACACGCTCAGCCGCGACCAGGGGTGGCTCTTCCTCAAGCTCGGCGAATCGCTGGAGCGGGTGTTTCGGACCGCGGCCGTGCTGCGCGTCAAGCTGCCCACCCTGCTGACGCCACCGCCCGACACGGAGATCCCTCTCTACTACAGCCAGTGGCGCAGTCTCCTGCGCAGCCTGTCCTCGCTGGAGAACTACCGGAAGCTCCACGGCGCCCACCTCGAGACGCACGCGGTCGTCGAGTTCCTGCTCTTCGATCCTCACGCCCCGCGCGCGATCGGGTTCGGCGCCGCCGCGGTCAAGGGCTATCTGGACGAGATCTCCGACACCCGGGAGGTCTCGGCACCCGGACGCATCATCGGCCGCCTGCACGCCCGGCTCTCGTACCACGACGCGCTGCCCGCGCTCCCGCTGCTCGACGAGGTGCTGGCCGAGCTGGCCAAGACCCACGACGCCATCGACGTCCTGTACTTCGGGACGTGAGCACATGAGGGCGGACATCGATGTTGTAGTATCCTACGACTATGTTGACGGTGCCCGAAGCCTCCCGAAGAGCGCGCTGCGACCCTGAAACCGTCCGACGCTGGATCCGCTCCGGGCGGTTGAGGTCGAAGCGAGTCGGTACTCAACATCTTATCGAGGAAGCAGACCTGCAGGTTTTGTTGCCCGCCTCCGGACGGACGCTCCCGTCTGCCTGGCGGAAGACGATGACCGGTGAGCCGATGCCTGATGTCGTCCGCGCTCTACGCCGGTCCCGCGACGGTCGCTGACGATTGCTCGTCGTCGACGCGAGCGCGGTGGTCCAGGCCTGTCTTGCCGCCGAGGGGTTCGACCTGTTTGGCTCTGAACACCTCTTCGCCCCCGCGCTCCTCTGGTCGGAGGCGTCCTCGGTGATTCATGAGCTCGCATGGCGCCGGGAAATCTCGGAGAAGCTAGCCTTCATGGCCTTCGAAGCACTGTTGAGCGCGCCGGTCGGACGTCGGGAGCCCCGCCGCCAGCGCCGCGTGGCGTGGCAAACCGCGGATGATCTCGGTTGGGCGAAGACGTACGACGCGGAATACGTCGCCCTCGCCCGACTGCTCGATTGCCCATTGTTCACCGTCGACGATCGTTTGCGCCGAGGCGCAGAGCGGATGGTCCGGATCGTAGGTCCGCGCGATCTCTCGACCTGAGGTGTTTTGACGACTCCGTGTCCGGCGTGTATGGTCAGCAGACCATGTTTCTCGACGTACAGCATCATCTGTGGCTGGAGTACGACGAGTTCATCCGGGAGTCGTTCATCGAGCTGCGGCTGCAGCCGAAGATGACGCAGACGCAGGCGGTGGCGTCGTTCGTGCTCGCCGCGGGGCCGCCGACCAGGATCGCGCGCTATCGCGATTGGAACGACAACATCGTCCATCATTTCGCGGTGACCCATTACCACGACCGGCTGGAGGTCCAGAGCCGCTCGCTGGTGGAGACGCGGCTGCCGCTCTTCGCGCTGGCGACCATCGAGGATGCGATGCCGCTTCCGGCGCTGTCCCACGAGCTCCAGGACTGGCTGTTCGTCGACGGCCCGCTCCTCGTCGGGCCGCGCCTCACGCACTTCGCGGCCGAGATCGACGTGCCGGCGCGGGCGCCGCTGGGTGAACAGGTGCGCCGGATCAGCGCGGTCATGGCGGGCGCGTTCGAATATCGCAAGAACGTCACACGCTACGACTCGACGACCGACGAGTTCCTGGAGCTGCGCGCCGGCGTCTGCCAGGACTTCACCCACCTGATGCTGGCGCTGCTGCGGCTGCGCGGCATCCCTTGCCGCTATGTGAGCGGCTATCTCCACGTCGAGGGCTCGTTCGAGCCGGCCCAGAGTCACGCCTGGATCGAGTTCCACTCGCCGCGGGCCGGCTGGATCCCGTTCGATCCGACCCACGACCGCGAGATCGACGAGCGCTACGTGGTCGTGGCCCACGGCCGCCACTACGACGACGTGCCGCCCAACAGGGGCATCTACCGCGGCAACGCCAGGGAGAGGCTGCGCGCGGAAGTCCGCACGCAGGTGTCCGCGGGCAAGGGCACCGTCGATCTCCACGAGGAGATCCGCCAGATCGACCTGCCGGTGTTCCACGAGCCGCCGGAGCGCCGCCGCCTCGAGCGCGTGATCACGCGCGCCGAGGAGGCCGCGATCCAGCAACAGCAGCAGCAATGACGCCCCCGGCAGATCAATCAGGCCAGAAGTTCTTCGAGGACTTCGCGGTGGGCGATCGGTTCGAGAGCCCGGGCAAGACGCTGACCGACGCCCACTTCCTGTTCTTCGCGGGGCTCACCGGCGACGCGCATCCGCTCCACTACGACGACGAGTACGTCAAGGGCACGCGCTTCGGCCGGCGCCTCACCCACGGCCTGCTGCTGACGTCACTCACCGCGGTGGGTGCGTCCACGCTGTCGCCGCTCATCGAGGACTCGATCGTCGCCTTCCTCGAGCAGACCACGCGCTTTCTCGGACCGGCCTTCATCGGCGACACCGTCAAGCCACGCCACGAGATCGTCGCCCTCGAGCGCAAGCGCTCCGCCGGCCTCTTCACCCTCCGGGTCACCCTGACCAACCAGCGCGGCGAGACCATCCTCGAAGGCCAGCACAAGTACCTGGTCGCCTACCGCCCGTCTTGAGGACCCCCAATCCCCCGCGCCGCGCGGGAGGGGAACTCACTTCCAGGCCGTCGCGCGCCAGTTGTCGGCGGGCCCGAGGGGTCTGGCCCACGTGGGCAGCGGGAAAACCAAGTGCGACGCGAGCGCGTTGACGTAGGGCTCGTACAGCGCACGTAGTTCGGCGAGGGCCAGCTCCGTCTTGCGGTCGGCGTCCAGAGGCAGGCCCGCGGCCGCCAGCTCGGCGGCCAGGCGGGCGAGCGCGCCCGGGGGCAGGCGGTCGGGCTTGGGATCGCGGGGCGGGGTGCCGTGCACCTGGGCGAGGTCGACGACCGCGTGCCGCGCCATCGCGAACGTCAGCCCGGCCTGACGGGCGGGCCCGTGCGGGACCGCGGTCATGACCAACGCGCACGCGTCCAGGATGGTCGTGAGTGCCGCGAGCCACGATTGATTGTCGTGCTGGGACCGGAAGTAACTGAGGACCGGATACGACAGGTGACTCTCCAGCACTTCCGCCGCCCAGCGCTCCCAGTCGCGCAGCAGGGTTTCCAGCGCGTCGAGCTCGCTGGTGTGCCGGTACAGCAGCTCGCCGGCGCTCGCCGGGGAGCCCGCGCGGGCATCGAGCAGGGTGATGGTGACCTCGCGGCGCGAGAACGCCTGGTAGAGCACGGGCAGGTAGCCGATGACCACGGCGAGGAACCCGAACCCCATGCCCGACTCGATCACCGTCACCATTCGCGCGGTGGCGCTCGTCGGCGCCACGTCGCCGAGCCCGAGGGTGACGAACGTGGTCCCGCTCATGTAGAGGTCGTCGGCGAAGCGGGCCGGGCGCCCGGCCACCGAGAGGTGTGAGCCGAGCCCCCACTGGAGCATCGCGAAGCCGACGATCAGGCCGGCCGCCCACAGCCAGAGCAACACCAGCAGCGACAACGGGCCGTAGAAACTCAGGTACGTTTCGCGCCGGCCGCCCGGCGGCATGCGCAGGCCGAGTCCAGACCAGACGTGCCACGTCGTGCGATAGAACAGGCGCGTCGGGCGCAGCCGTCGCGTGACCCGTCGCGGCAGGACGAGAGCCTCGAACGTGTCCCACATGATGACCACGATCAACACCACGCCCGCGATCCCCACGGCAGCCCGCATCCCCTGTCCTCCGTCTGAGCGGTTGCCTCCGCTCCTCCCGCGTGGGCCGTGGACGTTCAGTCGGATCGGCCGCGGGCCGCGATGGGCCAGATCGCTTCGACGCGGTCGCGGCGCATGGCGTGGATGCGGTCGTAGAGGTTGAAGGTGGGATCGCAGTGCGGGGGAAAGAACTCGATGCGCTCGCCGAGGGACGGGCGGCGCGCGGGATCGTCGCCGACCAGCCGTCCGTGCTCGTCGCCGGCGAACTCATAGGTCAGGCCCGAGCGCTCCACCGCTTCGGGCGGGAACGGCTTGTCGGTGGAGAAGGCCTTGAGGCCGGCGTCGACGATCGCGCGATCGGTCGTCGGGACGCTCACCACGGTGGCGATGACGGTGAGGGCCATCTCGAAGTCGGTGAGGCTCGGGCCGGAGCGCCCGCCGATGCGGCGATAGTCCAGGTCCATCACGCAGTACGAGCCGGACTGGAGCTCGGTGAGTCCGGCGAGCTCGCTGTCGATGTCGTACGTTCCCGTGGACGCGCCGGCCACGATCTCGACCGGTAACCCCGCGCCCTCCAGCAGCCGCCGGGTTTCCATCAGCGGGGCGAGCGCCTGGTGTGAGGCTTCGCGGCGCGCACTCCAGCCCATCACGTGCGCGCAGTGCCCGGCGTAGCCCTGCAGTCCGCGCAGCCGCAGCGAACGCTCGGCCGCCACCGCGCGGGCGAGCGCCAGCGCGGGCTCGCCCGGCGCGATGCCGGTGCGGCGCGTCCCCACGTCGATGTCGACCAGCACGTTGACGACCACGCCGGCCGCCGCAGCCGCCGGCGCCAGCGCTTTCACGTTCGCGGGGTTGTCCATGACCACCATCGTGTCGGGCGCCTGTCGCACGAGCGCGATCAGCCGCGCGACCGACGCCGGGCTCACGACTTCGGTGGTGATCAGGAGGCCCCGCACCCCGGCCGCGGCCATCACCTCGGCCTCGCCGAGCTTGGCGCAGGCCACGCCGAGCGCTCCCGCGGCCACTTGTCGCCGCGCGATCTCGGGACAGCGATGCGTCTTGGCGTGCGGGCGCAGGCCTTTGCCGGCCCCGCGCGCGTGCTCGGCCATGCGCGCGAGGTTTCTTTCGAAGCGGTCGAGGTCGAGCAACAGCGCGGGCGTGGCGATCTCGTCGCGGACGGTGGGAGTCGACATGGGACCCATGATATTCCGGTGTGCGAGCGTCGACGGTAAGATTGAGCGCAGCCGGAACGTCGCCGAGGGAGGAACCCCATGAAGCTCGCACGGTGGCTCGTGACCGTCCTGACCGTCGTCGTCCTGGGGCCCGTGTCCGCGCTCGCCCAGCAAGCGGACAAGCTCGGGCGGGTGACGTTTCCCACGTCGTGCGATACCCGCGTGCAGGCGCAGTTCGAGCGCGGCGTCGCCATGCTGCACTCGTACTGGTTCACCGAGGCCCGCAAGGTCTTCGACGCCGTGGCTCAGCAGGATCCGAGCTGCGCGATGGCGTACTGGGGGCTCGCGGTGAACTACCTCGGCAACTCGCTCGCGGCGCCGCCCTCCGCGAGGGATGCCCAGGCGGCCGTGCAGGCCTTGGACAAGGGGCGGGTGGCCGGCGCCAAGACCCCGCGCGAGCGTGACTGGCTCGAGGCCATCGGACTCTACTATCGCGACCACGACAAGGCTCCGCTCAACACGCGGCTGGCCGCGTACACGTCAGCCCTCGAGCAGATGACCCGGCGCTACCCCGACGACTTCGAGGCGTGGACGTATTACGCGCTGATGCTGCAGGCCACGGCGCCGAAGAACGACAAGACCTACGCGAACCAGCTCAAGTCCGCGGACATCCTCGAGCGCCTGATCAAGCAGAATCCGCAGCACCCCGGCGTCGCGCACTACCTGGTCCACGCCTACGACTATCCGCCGCTCGCCGACAAGGGCATCAGGATCGCGAGCGAGTACGCGAAGATCGCCCCGGCCGCGCCGCACGCCCGGCACATGCCGTCGCACATCTATTCGATGGTGGGCATGTGGCAGGAGTCGCTCGCCTCGAACCGGCTGGCCATCGAGATCCAGCCCGACTACTACCACGCCGTCGACTTCATGGTGTACGCGCACCTGCAGCTCGCGCAGGATGCGCGGGCCAAGACGCTGGTCGACGGGATCGTCAGCCTGCCCAAGCAGGAGCTGGGCGCCGTCCCGAGTTACACCGCGATCACCGCCGTTCCCGCGCGGTATGCCCTCGAGCGCGGAGACTGGGCCGGCGCCGCCGCGTTGACGATCGCCTCCACGGGACGGCCGCAGGCCGACGCGCTGATCCGGTTCGCCCGCGGCCTCGGCCTGGCGCGCAGCGGTGATCCGGCGGCGGCTAAGCGAGAGATTCGGGCGCTGCAAGACGTGAGAGCCGCGCTCGAAAAATCGGGCCAGGGGTACTGGGCCGAGCGCACGGACGAGCAGATGCTCGCGGTCTCGGCCTGGGTCGCGGCCGCGGAGGGCGCGCAGGCGCGAGCGGTCGAGCTGATGCGCGCGGCCGCCGACGGCGAGGACGGAAGCGTCAAGCACGTCGCCATGGAAAACCGGCTCTATCCCATGCGCGAGCTGCTCGCCGATCTCCTGCTCCAGCAGGGGCGCTCGGCCGAAGCCCTGCGGGAGTACGAGGCGTCGCTGAAGGAGACTCCCAATCGCTTCCGAGGCCTCTACGGCGCCGCCCGCGCCGCCGAGGCCGCCGGCGATCGCCAGAAGGCCGCCGATCACTTCGAGAAGCTCCTGGCCCTCGGCAAGCAGTCGGATACGGCGCGTCCCGAGCTCGACCGCGCGCGGGCGTTTCTCGGACGGCGGTGAGCATCTGGTAGACTGCCGGAGCATGTCCGGGCGCCCGTTTCTGCAGATTCCCGGTCCCACGCTCGTGCCCGACCGCATCGTGCGCGCGATGGCGCAGCCGATCATCGACCATCGCGGGCCGCGCTTCGAGGCGCTGGTGCGCGACTGCCTCGACGGGCTGAAGACGATCTTTCAGACCGAGCGCGGCCACGTCGTGCTCTATCCGGGCTCGGGCACCGGCGCCTGGGAAGCGACGATCGTGAACACGCTCTCGCCCGGCGACCGCGTGCTCGCCTGCCTCAACGGACACTTCGCGAACGGATTCGCGCGCACCGCGGCGGCGTTCGGCGCCGAGTGCGAGCGGCTCGAGCTGCCCTACGGCGCCGGGGTGTCCGCCGACGCGGTGGCCCAGCGTCTGGCCGCCGACCCCGGCCACGAGATTCGCGCGGTGCTCGTGGTCCACAACGAGACGTCGACGGGCGTGACCTCCGACGTCGCGGCCATCCGCCGGGCCATCGACGGCGTGCGGCATCCCGCGCTGCTCCTCGTCGACACGGTCTCGTCGCTCGCCTCCATCGACTTCCGCCTGGACGAGTGGGGCGTGGACGTCGCGCTCACCGGTCCGCAGAAGGGACTCATGCTGCCGCCGGGCATGGCCATCCTCGCCGTGGGCGAGCGGGCGCTGCGAGCGAGCGAGAAGGCGACGTGCCCGCGATCGTTCTGGGACTGGCGGCCGGTGATCGAGCGCAACCGCCAGGGTCAGTATCCCTACACGCCGGCGACCTCGTTGCTCTTCGGCCTGCGCGAGTCGCTGGCGATGCTCGCCGAGGAAGGACTGGCCAACGTCTTCGCGCGCCACGCGCGACTGGCCGAGGCGTGCCGGCGCGCCGTCCGGGCGTGGCCGCTGGCGCTCTTGTGCCGGAACCCGGCGGAGTATTCCAACACGCTCACCGCGGTCGTGATGCCGGCGGGCGTCGACTCCGACGAGTTCGTCCAGCGTGCGTATCGCCGGCTCGAGCTGTCGCTCGGCATCGGGCTCGGCGAGGTGAAGGGCAAGGTCTTCCGCATCGGGCATCTCGGAAGCGTCAACGAGCTGGATCTGCTGGGCGGTCTCGCCGGCGTGGAGATGATCTTGAAGGACGTCGGCGTGCCCCTGACGCTGGGCAGCGGCCTCGCCGCCGCGCAGAACTATCTCGTCAGCGCTTCGTGAACGCGGGGTCTGACTCCGCGCCCGGCCGCGGCTTCCAGTCCAGCGAGTAGTACTCCCCGCGATTGCGCGCCCACGGGTCGAACGTGTTGACCACGTTCGCCAGCTCGGGGTCCAGCTCCGGCACCGTCCGCATCAGCACGCGCTTGAGCGGCGCGACTTCCACCGCGTGACCGTTGGGCGTGCCCTTCTCCATCATCCGTTCCGGGCCGCTCTGATTGACCCACGCGATGCCGAGCGTCGTGTAGAACTCGGGCCGGAAGCTCGAGGTGAAGAAGCGGTCGCTGAACAGCCGCCGCGACGCGTTGAGGATGAAGACCTGGAACTGCGTCTCGGAAATCGCGAAGCCGTGGGGCCGGCGGGTCGCCGGCTCGGCCAGCCAACCCACCACGGTGTCGAGATCCTCCACGTTGTCGACCAGACTGCCGTCGGGCCGGCCGAGGCAATCGGTGATCGCGGAGCCGTCGGCGTTGCGCTGGGCCGCCGTGATCGGCTTCGAGGCCTCGCAGCGGTGCTGGCCGTAGAGCTCCCGGAGCCGTGTCGCCAGCGTCTCCTGCTCGGCGCGGTCGGGAGCTGACGGGTCGACGAAATCGTCGAAGCTGGTCAGCTGCCGGAGCCCGTACTGGCGGCGGAACTCGTTGAAGCGCGGGACACCACGCTCGCGGTCGCGGATGAGGTCGAGGGCGGCCACGTCGATCTTGCCCGTGGGCGTCCGCAGGCGCGGCAGCTCGAGGTCCTGGAGGAACATCGGGTGATTCCGGAGCGCCAGCTGGCCCAGGCGCTGGCGGCCCATCGACAGCGCCCAGTTGGCCAGCCCGCGGTCCCGCATCGCGCCCGTGGCCAGACCGCGGAACGTCTGCACCACCCCGATCTTGTTGCGGATCACGTTCGGGTCCCCGTCCCACCGCCGGAACTCGATGAGATCGGGCATCATCGGGTGCAACCGATAGACCGTCACGAACTCCTCCGGGAAGTTGAACGGCGAGCCGAAGTGGTTGACCCCGCCGTTGGCGTCCTCGGGGGTGAGGCGCCAGACGTCGCGCCGGGTGCGGGTGAAGCGTGACCAGCGCGGGCTCTCGGCGTACTTGAAGCTGCCCAGACCGAGGATGCCGGAGCCGGAGGCGAAGACCGAATACCACTGATTGGCGGCCTTGGCGTCGGGGGCGTTGCGGAAGCCTCTGACCGTGATCTCCTCGAGGGCGGCCCTGACCGCGTCCGGGCGAAACAGGCCGCTCCAGTTGCCGTTCATGCCCAGGAACAGCGGCTCGTCGTAGAGGAGCTGCGGCGTCCACTCGGTCGTGTGGATCTTGGCGATCAGGGCGGCGATCACCAGCCGCGCGACGTCGAACAGCTCGTCCGACGTCACGTCGCGGTTGCGGATGACCACGTCGGGCCGCGCGGGATGTCGCAGACCGGAGTCTTCGTCGAGCCGCATCGCCGCGCGCCTGCGGAACTCGTCCACGAAGAGGTTGTGCTCGCGGGCGAACACGGTGTGGAAGACGCTCAGCCCGATCGACCAGTTGTCGGGGAAGGCGACCGCCTCCTGCCCGGCCCACTGCGGATTCATCGGATCCGTCGCCTGGAGCACCGGCAGATAGCCCTGGCGTTCGCCGGCGCCCGCTCGGTCGCCGAGCGCGACCACCAGCAGGCGCGCGGGATCGTTCGGGTCGCGCTTGACCCGCCGGCGCGAGGTCTCGTCGGAGCCGTAGATCTGCGAGGCGTCCCACCAGGCCGTCACCGTGTTGCGGGTGGTCTTGTAGGCGCGCGAGAGATAGCGCTTGCCGCCATCGGTGAACGTGGCGGGATCGCCGTCCTGGGCGATGACGGCGCGATCCACCCCGTCTCCCGGCCGGCAGCCGGCAGCTACCGCCGCGGGCGTGACGCAGCCGACCGACATCATCTCTCGCGCGTTCCGTCCCTCCTCGAGGTGAGAGAACCAATCGTGGGTCATGAACTGGATCCAGAACGCGGCCAGCACGTTGAAGGACGACGCTGGCTTGTAGTCGCACCTGGCCGCGGCCGAATCTCCGGGCAATCCCCGACCGTCGCGACAGAGATCGGGCTGGACCTGGGTCCGGCGGAACAGCAGGCGGCTGACGAGCTGGGGATCGGGCGTCAGCAGACCGATGCGCCCGCCGTGACGATTGCGGGCCAGCGCGTCCTTGCCGAGGTCGGGAAACGTGGCCTCGAATGACACGTTGCGCGCGAACGGCTGGTTCACCGAGCCCATGAGCGGATTGTCGAGGTCGTTGCAGATGCCGGTCAGCGTGCGGGCCCGCGCCAGCTCGCCCCAGCAGCGCTGGCGCCCGTCGCCCCCCACCGCCGCGTACTGGGGATGCTCGCGAGGCAGGTGCATCTCGTTCCAGGTCTCGAGCGCCGGCCCTTCGACCCCGTCGCGGCCGGCGACGTACGTCGGGTACGTCCCGGCGTTGTCGAAGAGGTTGAACTTGATCAGCTCGATGCGCTGGTATTCGAGGTCGAGCAGGGCGCCGTCGACGCCGCGCCCGTTCGCGCTCAGCTGGGCGACGTCGATGGGCGCGCGGGGGGCGCGCGAGGTGCCGTCGCCGGTCGCCCAGTATCTCGCCCAGTCGATCCACGGTTCTCCACGTCGTGCGACCGCGCGCGCGCCGCCGCGACAGCGCGCGGTGTCTTCCTGGACCTTGCCGAGGAACCGCTCGTCGCGCTCGTTGGCGATGGGACGGAATCCCGCGAACGACATCCGCACGCAGGCGAACAGGTCCGCGGGCTTCGAGCCGCACCCGCCGAGGAGCAGGACCGCGGCGAAGGGCAGCCACCCGACGTGTCGAGTCATCGTCTCAGCGGATGCTGACCTGGTCGCTCAGCTCGTTGCGGTCGTCCGGGCGGCGCGGGAAATACCGGGCGAGCCCTCGGCCGACTTCGGCGACGCCGCTCAGCACGGCCTCGAGCGCCCGGCCCTCGCGCAGCTTGGCGATCATCGAGTCGCGCACGGTCTCCCAGTAGGCGTCGCCGACCTGCCTGTGAATGCCTTCGTCGCCGACGATGGCGAGCTTGCGGTCCTCGACGGCGAGATAGATCAGCACCCCGTGGCGCTCGGCGGTGAGGTGCATGCCGAGGTGGGCGAACACGCGGCGGGCGCGGCGAAGCGCGTCCGGCCGCTGCAGCGGCAGACGGTGGACGCGACGCTCGAGATGCACGCGGATCTCGGCCGACGTCGCCGCCTCCGCCGCGCGCACCGCGTCGGCGATGGCGGTGAAATCTTCGGCCCTGAACAGGCGCTCGGCCCAGCGTGGGTGGCGCGGCTCGTGGGTGTCCATCACCAGCTTCCGCTGGCCCCGCCGCCACCGAAGCTGCCGCCACCGCCGCCCGAGAAGCCACCGCCGCCACCGCCGCTGCTGCTGCCACCACGCCAGCCGCCGCCCCACGGCGGCGTGAAGATCACGGGCGGCATGAAGCCGCCGCGGCCACCGGTGTAGCCGTTGCGCTGAAGATATCGGCGCGAGCTGAAGGCTTCCTGGAAGAGGATGACGGCGATCACGCCGAGGATCCCGAAGAAGCCCAGCAGGCCGACCAGCGGCGTCTGCGTCCCCTTCGGCTTGGCGTGGGCCGGCGCGTCCTTGTTCTCGATGCGCTCGAAGACCGCGGCCACCGCCGCTTCCAGCCCGGCGCCGTACTTCCCCTCGCGGAAGCGCGGCGCGATGCGCTCGCGGATGATCTGGGCGGCCACCAAGTCGGTGATGGTCGGCTCCAGCCCGTATCCGACCTCCATGCGCACCTTCCGCTCCTGGAGGAACACGAGCAGGATCAGCCCGTTGTCGAGCCCCTTCTGGCCGATGCGCCACTGCTGGGCCAGGCGAATCCCATAGTCTTCCAGGCTCTCCCCCTCGAGCGAGGGAAAGATCGCGATGACCATCTGCGCGCCGGTGGCCCGCTCGCGATCGCCCAGCGTCGCTTCCAGGCGCTCGCGCTCGGCGGCTTGCAGCGCTCCCGCGTAATCGTTGACGCGAGCGGTGGGGGCGGGGGGCAGGACGAGGGCGAGCGCGAGGACTGCGACGACGAGCAGCCTAGAACTTCACTTTCGGTGGCGTGGCCGCGTCGGGCGCCGCCTCGAAGAACGCCTTCGGCTGGAACCCGGTCAGGCGGGCCACCAGGCTGCCGGGAAACAGCTTGAGCCGGGTGTTGTACTCGCGCACGGCCTCGTTGAAGCGCATGCGCTCGACGGCGATCCGGTTCTCGGTGCCCTCGAGCTGGCTCTGGAGGGCGAGGAAGTTCTGGTTCGACTTCAGCTCGGGGTAGCGCTCGACGGTGACGAGCAGGCGGCTCAGCGCGCCCGAGAGCTGGCTCTGCGCGGCCTGGAAGCGCTCGAGCGCCTTGGGATCGTTCAGCGCCTCGGGCGTGAGCTGGATGCTGGAGGCGCTGGCCCGCGCGCGCGTCACCGCTTCGAGCACCTCGCGCTCCTGGGCGGCGAAGCCCTTGACGGTCTCCACCAGGTTGGGGATCAGGTCGGCCCGCCGCTGGTAGACGTTCTGGACCTGGGCCCACTTCTCGTTGACGTTCTGTTCCTGCTGGACCATCTGGTTGTTGACGCTGACGCCCCAGCCGATGAGAAGGGCGACGAGCACGCCGACGACGATGAGGCCGATCACGAGGCCGCGCATATCCCCGCGATTATACGACGGCCCCGGAGGGGCGATCGCCCCGTCGGCGATCGCCCGTTTGACGGGTGAGCGCCCGGCCGCTAGACTCCGCGCCATGCCGCCCGAGACTCTGCCCGAATACCGGATCAAAGCGCGCAACACGTCGAGCACGAGCGAGAACCTGATCCACAGCGACGAGACCGCCCGGCGCTACGGCTTCGCCGGCGCGCTCGTCCCCGGCGTGACCCTCTACGCCTACGCTACCCACCCGATCGTGGAGGCGCTCGGCCCGGCCTGGCTGGCGCGGGGCACCGTGAGCGTGAGATTCGTCAAGCCCGTCCTCGAGGGCGAGGAGCTGACCGTCACCGGAGCGATCACCGAGCGCGAGGTCTCGGGCGTGTCGGCTGTCGTGAGCGGGCGGACGACCGGGGGTGAGTGCGTGGTCGCCACCGTCACGCTGCCCGCCGGTGTCCCGACTCCCGTGAATCCCGCGCTCTACCCGTCGGCGCCGCTGCCCGCCGAGCGACCACCGGTGAGCCGCGATCACCTGGCGTCGCTGGCCGCACTCGGAACACCGGAAGCGGACTACGACGCCGCCTGCGCCACCGAGTACGTCGAGCGCGTGTCCGACACGCTGCCGCTCTATCAGGGAGCCGCGGCCTGGATCCATCCCGCGTTCTTCCTCCAGCAGGCCAACCGCGCGCTCCGCGACAACGTGCTGGTCAGCCCGTGGATCCACGTGGCGAGCGTCGTGCGTCACCTCGGCGGCGCTCGCGTGGGCGAGACGCTGCAGACGCGCGGCCGCGTGCGCTCGCTCTTCGAAAAGAAAGGCCGCGAGATGGTCGAGCTGGATCTTCTGATTGTCTCCGGACCGTCGGCACGCCCCGTGGCCCACATCCGCCACACCGCGATCTACCGTCTGCCCGCGCTCGGTTGAGGGAAGGGGACACCATGCGATCGACCGTGACCCGCCGTACGTTCCTGCAGCTCGCCGCCGGGGCGCTGGCCGCGAAGCCCGCGCTCGCGCTCGCCGCCGACCCGCCGA